>JAABUK010004016.1_pt1 | contig 24394 bp, 25 predicted proteins | sample 5559141 | NCBI WGS metagenome assembly JAABUK01 (sample SAMN10711869, study PRJNA513367) | rock metagenome | isolation source: Antarctica rocks | place: Antarctica: Victoria Land, Pudding Butte nord | collected 2016-01-03
GACTGTGGCTCTGCAGTTGGTGCGGCCGATGCTGCAGCCCGGTGGCTCAGCCTGTACGCTCGCTTATGTGTCGAGCGGGTACAAACAGGACAGTGTACGTGAGAAAAAACTGGAGCAGACACGCCAGGGCCCCAAACGGCGCTCTGCATGAAATAGCTACACAGCTTTGTGACGAGCCCGGCTTTTCACGTCAAGCAACTCTCCGGCCTTCACGGTATATCGAGGGCCGAGATCAGGCGCTTGCGGCTTCACGCAGCAGTGCAGCGCAAGCGCACGCAAAGGCTTTGTTGGCCTGTTGAGTAGTGGCTGATCTCAAGCAATAGCTCAGTTATTTACGAGTTGCGGTCAATCTGCAGCAGTCGAGTCAAATAGGTCAACTACAGCAAAAATCGTCAATCAGTCCCTCAGTTGCCGGGAGAAGTCTCCAGCAAGCTGGACGCGCTCAGCACGCTTCGTCGTGCGGTGCAGGGAACCTCGTATTTGACCATTTACCTGTGTAGACGTGTTCGAGGCCATCTATCTGAACCAGATTGCACGCCAGCTTCTGCTGGACTGACCTGTATTGGACGCACCAAGATGGCTGATACACCTCAGAGCAGCTCTGCTGATGAGATCAATATCAAAGTCAAGACAATGCAGCCGGCTACTTACGAGCTCAGAATACTTCCGACGGTATAAAGAGTACTGTGCTTCGGCAGTGCTGTTCAAGGCTGCAGCATGCACATCGGGTATGCTGCCTTGCAGGCAACAGTTGGGAACCTCAAGCAGCTACTGGTGGACAAGGCCAGCATTCATCAAGATCGGCAGAGAATTATATACAAGGGCCGCGTGCTTGACAATGACCAGCAGCTGCAAGCACTCGGTAGGTTCCAGATCAGTTGCTTCAGTAACTCTATGCACTCGACCTGGTGACAACTGCAGCCGGCATTGCAGGAGTGCAAGAAGGGCACACGCTGCATTTGGTGGAAAGGGCACCAGCTGCGCCCTCTCCTGTAGCAGGGCAGGCACCCCAACTACCAGGTCAACTCCCAGGTCAAGGTAGGTGACTGCATGCGCTCAACAACTGCATAAGCTTAATAGGCATAGCAAGATAAGGCTGGAAGCACAACCCTGAGCCTCCTGTGGCTTTGTTGACAAGCAGGACAAATCCCTATAGCAGTTGGAAGCCTGGACTTTGACACAGAGGAGACAGACGTCAATGCCGTAAGCTTGACACTACACCCTGATTGCCATTGTGGGCTGCCTTATCCCAGGGCTGCCCAGCCAATTAGCCTTGCAAAAGCTCAGAAAGGCTTCTGCGTTTGTGCAGCTGCTCTCCAGCATCTTCACCCAGTTTGGGGGTCAAGGTGGTATGCCAGGATTTGCGGCTGGCGAGGGAGAAAATGCTGCAGGTATCACAGCTGCTGTGCCTTGCCTGCGTGATTACGTGGTGGTGTCTCTCACTCATGCGCTGAGAGGCTTGCTGTGTGCAGGTGGGAACATTGACCATCAGGGTGGTCAAGAAGCTCAGTTCATTGCGCAACAGGTGAACACTACACAACATATACGCTTAAAACCCAATGCATCAGCTGCCTGACACTGGGTGCAACAGCACCATGTTTACTTATGTCACTGTCTTGAGCTACTGCATTGTTCTTCTAGCACTGCTCAATTTCGGCGTGAACGTAATGCACACAAGGTGCTAAACCAGCCTCTTTGCAAACTTCTGCTGAAAACCCTTCTTGCTTGCGGCTATGTGTGCAGCTCATGAGCACGCTGCAAGGCCAGGCTGGGCAGGACTTTGGTATGCAAGCCTTTGGTGGAATGCCCGGGGAGAGGCGGCCCAACATGCTTGCCAGCATACAGACATATCTGGACAAGCTACAGGAGATCATGCAGAGTCCATCAGTTTTGCTGCCATCTTTGTCATACCCACCTGGCCAAGGTCTGCATTTGCTCACAATCACAGTTGGCTCCCACACATGTATCACGTACTTACAACTACAAATGCTGCATGATCTCTGCACTTACATGATGCCTTGGCCATTATACCAGATGGCTGCAACCCATCCCTTTTTGCTTTTTGTTTTGTGTGGGCTGATAAGCTGGGGCCATGACCTTGCCAGAATTGTACCCTAGGATCTGTTCACTGATTTGGCTTAAGCGCTGCAATTGAACCCCCAAAGATTCATTCACTGCTTTACATCCATTCTTATGTCTATTACCTCTTTGCAGAGCATGAGCTGCGTGAACAGAGGCAGCTTGTGGAGGCAGTACGTGGCATTCTGACCCCAGCTGTCCGTTCAGCTCTCAGCCCTGAGCAGCAAGCTTTCCTGGATGCTGAAGCCTCCTGGCAGCCACCAGCACCAACAACAGGTCTGTAACTCAGTCATTGGTGTTGCTGCATGGTGTTGTAGTCATGCATGGCACAGGCAGCTGCACTGACCACTGTGATCAGCTACAGTCATGCTGTTGGGCAGGCTTGTGCCAATTTGCATTTCTGTTTGGCTGCTCAGCATCTTTGTGCAGCCAAACAGAACAGCACTTGCATCAAGAGGGTTTTTGACAGCAACCATGCATCATGGCTCCAGGACATGCAACATGGCAACTACTTGCTTATAGCACTTTGGCGCAAGTTTGTGACTGCCATATGTACGACTGCCATGGGTGTGACTGCCGTGTGCAGGCTCATCTAACAGGCAACACTCAGCCACACAGAGACAGAGTGGCGCTGCACAAGCAGCTGCACATGTTCAGCAAAGTAATTCAGCAGCGCAGCAGGCCACCAGCAACATTGCTGCTGATCACACCCAGCAGCAGACAGCAGAGGTAAACACAACAGTAGTTGGTACAGCTGCTGCTTCTGGTAATGGAACCGCTGCAACGCTTGCACCCACGACAAATGATGACTCGTCAGGGACCCCAGCAGCAAGCTCAACTGCTCAGGACTCGCTAGCGCAGGCTCAGCCTTTTGGGTCTCCAGTGCAGCCTCAGTCTGAATCTGCCCAGCGTGAAAGCTCCACATCTGCAGCAAGGTCATCTGCAGCAGCAGCAAGAGAGGCTGCTGCAACAGCCAGGCAGGCTGCATCTCAAGCTCAGGAGTCTGCCTCTGAAGCTAGGGATTCTGCTGCAACTGCCAGGCAGTCTGCATCTGCAGCCAGACAGTCCACCTCTGCAGCAAGGGAGTCTGCATCTGCTGGCAGGACTGAAGACAGTTCCAGACGCCGCCGAAGAAGGGCGGCAATATCACCTGTCGTCACCATGGCTCTGGGGTCCTTGTTGCAGACCACCCTTGAGGGGGATGCCTTCCAAGACCCAGCCAATGTTCTGAGCAATGCTGCGCAGCTCCTGCTATCGACGCACAGCTTTGAGGGGGACAACCGGGCACAAGTCCTGGTAAACCACTCTGTCTGTGTTGCCGCTACTTTGATGCATGACTGCTGTTGAGCTCAGTACGGCTTGTGAGCTCATAGCAATTTGACGTATCCCTTGTATGCTGACTCTGTGTACTTCCGCACAACTGCCACTCCTGACACAGCCACGTCATCACATCTCCTTCCTGTCTGCACAGTAGCATGCTGCCTGCATCACTGCCTTCTCGCTCTGCCTCACTCATCTGCTCAACAGCATTGTTGTCTTGATGAGTAACTCTGTCAGGACAGCAGCTTGATGTGATGTCCAGGCAAACCTAAGGTCAGCAGGGTCTCACCTGTACCGCCTGGCCCCTCTGCTTATGGAGCTGGCCAGAGCCTGCTCAGCAGCTGTGGCAGCCATGCAAGGAGACGCAGGGCCCCTGGCTCTCAGCAGCGCCCACTACATCCGCCCTGACGGTGCGTGACACCTTCGTCCAACCTTGTATTCAACAGTGTCACTGCATCAGGCAGCTGTCTTGGCGTGCCCATCCTGGAAAGAAAAGAAAATACTACACCTGTCAGCGTCAGTTTAATGATAAGCCAAGCATTATACCCCAGCTGCCCAGGCGTGCCGATCCTGCAGGTCATTGCACCAACAGTCTGTGCTGATCACAAGCGCTGTAATGGGAAGGTCCATGACTTGTCCGGTAACAGCCTGTTGCTGTGCAGATGCCTTCCATGCAGCTATGGTATTGCCCAATAGAATGCTGTGTCAAGCTTGGCGGGCACTGTGTGATCGATGTTTTCTTGTTGATCAACACCACGAGCATCATAGAGGTTTCTTGGCTCTTTTTGATTCGAAACCGTTCTTCAATTCAGAAACGCCATCCCTACGCTACAAATCTAAACTCACAAACGCCTGGGGACAGTGAAACCGCGTTTCTTCAATGAGGAGACGTTTTAGCTATTCACCAAGGTGTTGGTCTGCAGGATCTCGGCCAGCCATTGGCTATACTCCCGCCGGTGGACAGCAGTTCATGACATCTAACATGAGCATCCCCTTGTTCCCTGGCCTGCCCCTGGGGGCAATGCACCTGGGGCCAGATGGAGTCAGGCCCACCATGGCTGGCCCTGCCCCTGCTGCCAATGGCCCTGCAAATGCTGCTGGCAACAGAGGTAGTGCAGGCCCTGGGGCAGCTCCTGGAGCCGGAGCTGGGGCTGATGCAAACAGGGCTGGCCAGGCTATTGGTGTCAATATTGGCACCTTGCTGCAGTCTGCTTTTGCTGGTGCTGGTGCTGGGGGTGCTGGTGTCGGTGGTGGTCAGCCAAACAGGCCAGGTCAGTCCCTTATTTTGATTGAATTTCCATTCTCTGGGAGGCCCACAGCCAGGGCACATATTGCTGCTGTTGACTTTGAATATTTGCAAAGCCTTAGCTGTTTTCTGTTTGCAATGAGCTGGTCATACTTTGCTGATTTGCCCTGCGCGTACCTGGCTCAACATGAGCCAGAAAGCGCAAAAACTTTAGTTGTTATTTTTACATGTTGCTGGTGGCAATCTTTACCATGTCAATACTTGTCTTCCAATTGTCTGTCTGCTAAGTCTGAAGCTGGCAGAAAGGTCCTTGTGTGATACCTGGTGTTTGCATACTGTCATTGCTTAACAAACATGATCTGCTTCAAACTGGCACGCAGTATTGTTGTGCATTCACTGCTGTATGAAGCACTGATTTGCCCAGGCTTATCTGGCACGCCCTGCAGGAGTGAGCATTGGTGAGTCCAGACAGGTGATACAGGTGCCAGGTGCTCCACCTGTCACCATCCGCTTTGGCACCCGCCCCCCTGGGGGTCACCCCTCTCCACTTGGTCAGCAGGTACTTGCACTACATGGTGTGTGTAGTCTTGACCAGATCGCCTGTTTGCCTTGTGGTTTGGGATCACAGTGTTACTGTGTCATGTGCTTGTTTGCTGCCCAGATTGCAAATTCCAAGCCATTCACTGGGGCCATGCTCCAATGTTTGTTGCATCACAAGTGCTTTTCCAGAGTGAACAGACTGCAAACTCCAAGTTCTTCAACTTTTCAGGCATGCTCTACTGCTGTGTGCCTCACACCTGCTTTAACAAAGTGTGCCTCGCGGTTATTGCTCACAGTGTCACTGTATCCTTAATGCAACGGCTCCAATGTTCAGCTGCCTATCTGCGCCACTCAACTGTGGCTACACTGATGCAGAGTCCTGTCAACAGTCCAGTCAGCCTTCAAGTGGGTAACGGCACCCCCGTTGACCTGTCACCAATTATCCAAAGATTGGGCGCAATGCTTGGGTCTGCCATCCAATCAGCTGTCAGCGCCGCCAGTCCATCTGGACCTGCACCAGCTGCAACCTCAACTGCCACAGCAGCTGCTTCTGCAGCTGCCCCCTCAGGCAATCGCCAACCAGGCCAGCCTGCAGGCAATGCGTCTGCAGCAAACGCTGCCACAGCAGAGACTCTCCTGAACCCACCTGTCATGCAACACCTGGCACGTGCACTCATGCATTCTCTCAGTCCTTTCATCAGTCAGGCGGCGCCTGCAGCTGCAAGTGGCAGCAATCAGGCAGGCGCTGCCTCTGCTGCAACCAGAAACACTGTGCCTGCTTCTGGCACAGCTGGCACCACTGCTACAGCTGCTGCTGGTGCTGCTACAGCAGCAGCTGCTGCGGCTGCTGGTGCAAGCGACAGTGGGAGTGGACAGAGCACACCCCAGCTGGGTCTCAGTGACTCCTTAGACGCAATGATTGGCATGAACCCATCAGCTGATGCGTTTGTTAGCCAGATGGACGCACAGGGGCTCATAGATGCGTTGACTCAGGCTGGTGCATCATCTGTCAATATTCAGGGACTCATTGCACCACCCCAAGGGGCTGGGACTGCACACTCCACGCCTGCACAAGGTACTGCTCAAGCTGCTGACGTGACCTCACCAGCTGCGTCTTCAGCTGCACCAGCTTCAGAGGCAGTGGCAACACAGCAGGTGGCTGTGAGTGAGCATGCAGCAGGCCCTGCATCTTCATTGCCTTCCTCACACCCTCTGCCACACCCTGCCTCAGCCTCACCTGCTGGCTCAGCTTCAGCAGTGACAAAGCCTGGCGGTCAACGTGCAGTGGGCCTGGGCTCTGCTGCTCTGCCACCCCGTGACAAGGGCAGTAAGAAGTCTCATCCAAGAAGCCCCACACCTGTAAGCACCTCACCATCTGCTGACCAGTCAACAAGCAGTAGGCAGAGCCCAGGTAGCCGGCCTGCCCCTTCCCAACCACAACAGGACAATGTCAAACGTGCCAGGCGGGGCAGCAGCCCCCCTAGTGAAGGGCTGTCCCAGTCTCCCGCCACAGCTGTGGGTGGCTTGCCCAGTGGTGCTGAGCCTGGTGCTGCTGCCAGCAGAGGCGAGGCTGTTGAGGAGATTGCTCAGCCCAACAGAGGTGCAGTACAGGCAAGCAGTGCTGGTGGATTGGATGCTCTCATGGCAGGCATGTTTGGCGGTGGCGGAGGTTCAGGCGGGGGTGGAGGACTGAATATGAACAGCCTGATGCAGGTCAGGACAGAGTCAACTTGATTCATACCATCCCTCACAAGCAACTGCTAATTGCAAGCTGAGATGATGTCACATCCATGGCACATGCCCCATCCCTGCATCAATGTTGTACCCCTTGCATCTGACTGAATATGTCAGCAGTCAGATCTGAGCAAACCAAGTGTCTGCACGTCTGTCTGTGGACCTGCATGTCCATCAACGCACATTTCCTAAGCCAGGTCAGAGACCTGATCATTTACCCTCCCGGATCACCAGGCTTCTTGTGAATAATCACAGGTGGCTGGTCAGATGATGTCAGACCCTGAAGTGTCCAGAGGTGTGACAGGCATGATTGAGACCCTAGGGCAGAGGGCAGGTGGCACCAGGGCAGACCAGTCTGAGCAAAGCCCTCAGGGAGGGGCCGGGGGTGCAGATGCAGGGGGTGGCTTTGGGGCCATCATGCAGAGCCTGGGTCCCATGATGCAGCAGCTGGCTGTTGGGGCTGGTCAATCCCAAGGCACAGGTTAGCCCTAGGGCACTTAGCAGCTATGCACCAGTAGCCTGCCTGTTGGATCTTAAGCTTCCCTGCTTACATGTCTTCTGCCAGGAAATCCTTCAGCTTGCTCCTGCTAAGTATTACAGTTAATGAGAAGGGAATGTGCCTGTACAGGTACTCAGCAAGTGGCAGGAAGTGCTGGTGGCGTCAGCAGCAGCAGCAGCAGCAACTGGCAAGAGGCTCTCGGTGAACTGGATGAAGGTGAAAAGGCTGAGTGGGAGTGCATCATCAGGTATTTGGCATCGTGTCACAAAGCTAGAGGTCAGCTCAGCAAACATGGTGCACCTTGTCATGGTGTCTTGTGCTCAGCCTACAGGACCATGCAGGCATTGGCAATGCATGTGTGTGTTGATGCAAGTCATAGATTTGGGCTGTCATATCTGAAGCAAATGCTGCTCTACTGACCTACATCATGGCTGTGGAGTTCTGCATGATCAGCCTAGGCCTTGCTTGTGACAAGCATGCAGCCCTTGTTTGAGGGGCAAGGTTCAATATGACTATTGTAAATGCTTGGAGTCCTGCTGTAGGGAGGATCTGGAAAAGCAGGCAGAGCTTGCTCCTGAGAGGTACAAGGATCACAGCACAGCTTACCTTGCAGGAAAGCCCCCTGCTGCAGCCAGTACCTTGCTGCCGGGTGGTCCTGCTGGTTCACATGATGAAGATAGTGACTAGTGTGCAGCTGATGGAATGCAGCATGAGATGCAATGAAGGGTCTTCAGCATACCAAGTGCGTGCTTAGAGCAAGTACCAATTTTAGCTCAGATCGGCAAGGTCTTTTTTGAGACATGCTGCATCAGACATCATGTCAATGCTGCTTTGCAGCTCGAATGCTGCCATGTCATGTCTCGGTATTCGACTTTGTGCCCGGTAGCTTAGTCGGCTTGTGCATGCAATCAGTGTTGGTCGCTTTGCCTGCTAGCAACTTGATTTGGGTCTTCGTCTTTTAGCCACAATGAAGGACAAGTTTCCTTTGCACCGCTATATACAAGGATGACTCATGGCATGACATGAGATGCTATCCATAAAAGGTCATGGGTGTCAAAAGGGACTTGCAAGGTACACCAAAGCACACTCGGTAGCATCACTCAGAAGTAAACCCAAAATTTGAAATCACATGCTGTGCACTACCGTCAACGGCCATTTGTTGGACCTGCACGCTCAGTCGTTCGCACATGCGTTTCAAGCAATTCTAGACTGCCTTATGTCCAGTCTACTTGAGGCAAGTTTTGATGAGGAGCCGAGCAACTGTGTAAGGGTCCACATTGGCTGAGGGCCTTCTGTCCTCGAGGTACCCATAGCCCTTCAATTGCACAGGCAATGGGATTCTAATTGATGCTCCTCGGCCAGCCACACCAGACCTGCACACACACACCACTTCACCTTGGCGCAGTGCTGGAAGCTACTAAGCGTTTCAAACATATGGTGACTTTGCACACCAACTCTGTTGCATACAATTGTAATGACAAGCAGCACCTGTGAGCTGATGCTGCACAGGACAAAGATGTGCTCAGGTAATGCATGACACTGACTGACAGATGTCCACAATGCCTGGCACGGCGAGGCTCGCATGCCATGCAAAAGTCATGCTTCTTGTCGACTGATGCTCTCATGTGTTTCCATACAATGCCATTAGCTGGAAAGAGGCTTGACAAAATTACCAAGACAAGCCTGCATTGCGACAGTGACAGCTCCTACCTGAAGGTGTTCATGTCACATGTCTCATGCTTGCCAGTCAATCGCAGCTCATTGCCGGTACCGTACTGGCTGATGTGCTCAGGGTGTGTCTTGGAAAGGCGCTCAATGGCCGCATCAATGGCTGCCATTCCTCCCTCTTTCCTCATGCTCTCTGTGGAGAAGTTGGTATGTGCTCCAGCACCTGAGCATCAGCACCACATTACAGACTGTGAATGATTGCCTCACATTGGTATGCACATTGAGTGAGTGGCACGTCAAACAGTTTGTACTAGTATGCAACAAACAAGTGGCATGCTGCACATTTGTAGTGCGCTTGGTGTACACGTCATTGGGTTCCCCACCTATACTCACTATACAGACCATGAACGCTGAAATGCCAAACAGGTCATTGCCCACGGTTGAGTCAGCAGACAAAGTGGCTTGACAGATGATGTGCAGAAGCAAGCTGGTAATGTCCAAAGAACCAAAGCTGCAACACAGATAATAATGTAAACTGCACATTTGGACACATTCCTGCCCTTGAGCTTTTGGTATGCTCAGCTTGATGACTGGGTAGAGCAAGCTTGATGTTGTGCTGTGAATGAGCTGCTCACCACAAGGGCCGATGCCCCCACATACGTAAGGGCCTCAGTCTCAGCAGGATTTGTAACCTATGCTGGCAACCATTGGGGTGTGCCTTGTGCATTACGTTTATGATTCAACACATTTGTATCGGTTGATGTGAACATGCAGGGTTTAAGTGCATCAACATTTGGGATGCAATCAGTTGGTGGTCAAATAAGAGGGGATCAAGACTGAATCAAATTGAGTTGCTCACCGTTCCAGTCTCCCTTCATGGGCTTGGGGTTGAAGGTTGCCACAATGTTGAAGTCCTCTCCCAAGCGGTGCAGCAGGTAGCGGGCCAGATGCACCTGGTCCCCAACCTCCAAAGGCCCCACAGGCCCAATCTGGAACTCCCACTGCCCTGGCATCACCTCAGCATTGATTCCTGCCACCACGCAACACAAGCTTCAGACAGCGGACTCACAGTTTATATGACGCCAAGGTGGCAGTTGCAAGAGAAGAATATGAGAGTCCCACTGCCCTGGCATCACCTCAGCATTGATTCCTGCCACCACACGACACAAGCTTCAGACAGCAGGCTGACAGTTTGTATGATGCCAAGGTAGCAGTTGCTGCAAAACATCAGTGCATTCAAAATACCCAGAAGAACAATCTGGAACTCCCACTGCCCTGGCATCACCTCAGCATTGATTCCTGCCACCACGCAACACAAGCTTCAGACAATGGACTGACAGTTTGGATGACGCCAAGGTGGAAGTTGCTGCAGAACATCCCAGTGCATGTAAAAGCCTTCAGAGGAAGAATGTGAGAGTCCCACTGCCCTGGCATCACCTCAGCATTGATTCCTGCCACCACGCAACACAGGCTTCAAACAGCGCACTGACAGTCTACAGCTACTGGAGGGGAAGAAATGGGTGACTTCACACCGTCTGTTGCTGTGTGGGATGACATCCAGACAACTGTGACCACGGCATGACTGGCTGGATGACGCCAAGAGGCCAACAGCTGCACAACATCACAGTGCATATAACAGCCCCAGAACAACAATCTGGGAGCCTCATTGCCCTGGCATCACCCCAGCATTGACGCCTTTGCTCACTCACACACAGAATCTGTCAAATGGCCAGCTGAGGAGAAGTTGAGCTGGTAGCGACTGCAGCATCAAATTTGTGAAATGGTAATTTCCCAGAGCTATGCAACAAATCAGGCTTGGCATGTGGCGTCAGATGTCATACATCTCTGCCACCACATATCACTATCTTGCACATATCACTCTCTTGCACATATCACTATCTTGCACATATCACTATCTTGGCTAGACACTCTGGCCAGGCAAACAAAGCCTGTGACAACCCCACAACACAGACAGGCCTAGTTGCACGGTTCAGTTGTTAGCAATTACTTCTAAGTGCATGACCACAGATCTAGATTAGTTGCGAGTGTCATGCAGCAACCTGCATGCATGGCTGTGACTGGACTGTAATGGTGCACGTAAAGAGTCACTTACGTGAACTAAGAAAACAAGGGCTATGTCACTGTTGAGTAGCACAACAGCAACTGGCTTGCCATTCAGCATTGACACACAAGCCTTGGCTTGACAGCTCATGTGATCTGACAGTACCTCTCCATGTGTTATGCCACTTGGTTGTGTGTGCGTCTGAGAGCACGTCTAATAGTGCACACTCTGCTGTGCTTACCTGAGATGATCAGACCTGCTCTGACACATGCGTCCATGTGGGCCTCAGCCAGCTGGCGGCCATACACAGCCTCAGAGCCCACCCCGCAGTAGAAGGGCCCTTGAGGGGCGGGGAACCCTCCGTTGGGCCACCCATATGGCTGCCCTCCCTTGGTCAGCAGTGTGTACTCCTGGTTGCCAACAGAAAAGTGTTCTGTAAGTGCTGGACCTGATGCAGTTTATGACCACTACAAACGTGCCTCACAAGGCAAGACAGCTTCTTCTGACACACACAGTAGCAGAAAGACATACAATGATGGCACAAGCAACCGCAGAACTCTGTCTGGATCAGCGACATAAAGTGCAAGCAATGGTCAAGCAAGCAGGTTTGAGTCATGGCATGGTTTGATTAGTTGGCAAAAGTGGTCCACCTTGTTTTCGTTATGCCACAACAACCAGTATCTTGCACAGACATGAATGCTAACAGAGATGCTGAGCAGAAAGGCAGGCAGGCGTTAGGACCTCCAGCAGAGAAGCAGGTGCAGGGTATCTGCTGGATGCAGGTGAGGGTGAGGGTGAGGGTGAGGGTGAGGGTGAGGGTGAGGGTGAGGGTGAGGGTGAGGGTGAGGGTGAGGGTGAGGGTGAGGGTGAGGGTGAGGGTGAGGGTGAGGGTGAGAGATTGCAGGAAAGGCAGACCTGCTCAAAGCCATATAGGGGAGCTTCTGCCTTGATCTTGTCATCAATCAGAGCCTCCAGCTTGGCACGCGTGTTGGTCTCATGTGGGGTGCCGTCAGGGTAGAACACTTCACAGAGCACTAGCACATTGTCATCCCCTCGGATGGGGTCTGGGGTCACGTACACTGGGCTGCAAGGCAGGACACAAGGTGTTACCGGAATCCATGCAGGACACGACTCCAATCTGACAACGAGCAGATTGTCATGCTTCTGCTAATGGGCTGCAAGGCAAGAGATGAGGTCACTATACAACTATGCAGGAGTTTCCCATCTGAACGCAATCCCAGAAGTAGCATCCTCACAGCACTAGCAGCTTGTTTGTCTGTACAATAGAAGTTGCACATGCATGCAGCAGACTGCATGGCACAAAATTGGTTGGGCTTTCCAATGAATGACTTATGCCGGATCATATAATGTGACATTGCATGCTTTATCCGGAGTTGAGCTGATGTATGCATGTAGCACACAGCAGAAGACAATTGCACAGTGCTACACGTCTTAGTTCGGCTAGGTGGTCTGTGTTAACCCATCAGGGATGCAGACTTCTGTTCACACAAGCAGACAAACACATTTTGTAAAAGGCAGGGGAAGCACACTGTTATGTGTCACAATTCCACAACAAAGTTTGTGCTTAGTAAGTGTAGTGATGACGCCGCACTTGAGAATGCAGTCACTGTTGTTGCCTTCTGCCTGACCAGTGGATGATCCGTCAAATGACCAGTCTGGGTAGTCCTTGGGGTTCATGCCCAGAGGCTCCTGAATCACCTTTGTCTTTGCTCTCATCTCGTTGAACACCAGACCCTGTGCACGGCATACGCTCTTACAGCTGCAACGTAAGAAGAGTGAGATAGCACGGTGTCTTTGGTGCTCGCTTGTGTCGCGTGTGCCGTAAGAAGCAACTTGCCTTCCCCTCTGCGCCTTCATTGCCATCCATCCAGATATATTCCGCCTTCTGAGCCAAGGCTGAAGTTTGAACGACCAATGCCCTGCCAGCCTGCACTTGACGAATCGATGTTAAGTTGAGGGCATGAGCAACATAGCTCGATTTCGAGATCCGATCTGAAAGCCTGCCCAACTCCTTCTTTGCAGGCAAGTGCTATCTGTGGAGCGACGTTCACCTGGCGTCTGTGTGGCGGCGTACATGCTCTAAACACTGATCTGCCCGTGAAATGTGGTTTTGCCTGCATCAACACCACGATCTTCGTTCTTAGACTCTCAATGCGAGTAAACATGTCCAAAGCATGGCTGCGTCGGTGGACGACCTGCAATAGGCTACCCGTCCGGCAATGGCTACATGTGGCAGGCGACGTCATGTTGCAAAACGGCAAGCTAGTAGGCCGATTGTGCGTCGGAAGATGCGTCGGTGCAGACATGCGGCCAGCTTCAAAGATAAAACGCACATTTGGACTTTGCAGTCATCAGTCATCGGCCTATTTCACATGACCCTCTTTAAGTGAACCTTTCAGCAGACTGGATGTCTTTGTGTAAAGTTTACACTGTAAACCAAATGCTTGTGGTGGTCTTAGGACTGCTTTGCATGTAGGAAGCACAGTTTCATTTGTATACATTCATCGAACTAAAGTTTATTGTCTGTTGGCTCCCCAGGACGTCGATGTGTTGAATGATTGGTTGATTTCAGCAGACGAATAAATAGACGCACGGAATGCGCGACTCTGCATCCAGAATGGTAATATCAGGTCAAACAGAGAAATCCAGACCAGCAAAGCACAGAATCCAGACGAACCCCTTCTGCATCCTCAGCAATGATGACTGGAGGATGTGTGTAACAAAAGTGTATGTGTAGCTGAACAACAACTGTGGTTGATACACCTGGCTGAAAGATCCTGAACAGGAAGCAGTCGCTCAGGGAACTGGTCTGAACATAATTGTCTAGTGAAACAATTATAGTAATGAGGTCGGTCTGCCATTGCTGCTTTTTGCTTTGAAGCAGTACGACTTTGGAACATACAGGTAAGAACAACTGATTGGTTTGCAAGCTGAGACCTCCAATTGGACCCTGGTGCGTCAATGCTGCTGTCAAGAAGTGTTCTGTTTAGAGTTGCTGACTGTCTCCTGGCTACTGCAGCCTTCCTTGCTCCCCTTTTGCCCATAATACTTCAGCATAGCATCTTGGAACAATTCGTTGGATACCCAGGCTTTGTTGCTGTCCTTAGGCAGGCGAATGACCACTGTACAACCGACAGGCACGGAAGCTGAAGTGCGGCGTCTCTTGCGCGGCCTAAGGTCGTAGTGAGACTCGGGCATGACACCTACATAGACAGGCGTGGTTTTTCATTTGTTCTCCTGCGTGCAGCAAGTCATAGTGAACAGTTAAAGGCTAGGAAGCCTGAAGTGGTAAGTGAGCATTGCTCACAACCTGCCGGCCAGTCACCCCTTAGATTGCCAGTTGAAAGCTGACAAAAATTGCCGGTTTCTTCCGTTTGCCGTCACTATACGTGCTACTAGAGGACCAATACAATCGATGAGATCGTGCGCAAGCTGCTCAGACGTGCGTAGCACAGATTTGACGGTCATACGGTGAGCGGTTACTTCGTACGCGTCACGAGTGACGGTCGATGGCTGAAGCCATGTAGATCTGCACTTTGTGCTCAGGCAGTCCCCTTCTTACGTCTGCAAACGCATCACATGTACCGGTACGTGCTCGACAAGCTCTTGGGACTTCTCGAACGGAGGGGTTCAGGAGGTATGCTGTAGCTGTGCAGGACTCGCAGTGTGTTGAACGGAATGCAAGGTCAACTTTGATCAGTTGTGTTCAACACAGGTTGCATGCACGAGGAAGAATCGTGTACGGCAGAGGAAGAAATGCGTTTGCAAGCAGCTCGTGATGTTCTTTGCAACGAAGATTTGCTCAAGCTTTTGTTCGAGAAGTTGGGCAGGGAAGGGTTGTGCTCTGCTGGGGCCACTTGCCGCCAATGGAGACAGATCGCTGAGTCAGACGAGTTCTGGACGTCACTGGACTTTAGTGGGTTGAGCATCAGTCCTTGGCAGGTATCCTTGACCCAAGATCCGTCCAATATCTTGGCAATATGTTAGGAGTGATGCAGTGCCTCGCAAACACTGGCAGCAGGCGGTGTGCTGTTAAGCTGCCTGCTCAGACACTCTTAGTATGTCTGCAGATGATGCCCCTGTTGCGTCGCCATCCAAACGTGCATATACTGAATCTTAAAGGCATTCCATCTGGTGCCTCGCTGTTGCGGCAGAGCCTTCCCTCCTTGACCAGGTATCATTCCCTCTCCTTGCTAGCTGCTATGTTATAATGCATCAAACAATTCACAACACCTCTTTCAGCAGTTGGGTTGCCATTACAGGCTGAGTCAACTGGTGTTGGGAGATACATCTGAAATTTCAAATGCTGACCTTGGCGAGCTGAATCAGCTGCTGCCTTCCTTGCGGCAGTTGACCTTTCATCAAGCAAACTTTGTATGTGTAAGCCTCTGTGCAATGTAGCATAATAGTCTCCTGCTAATGTCTGTTTTGTCCGTGGATGTTGGCCTCAAAACATGCCGCAAATGGTGCTCTCACCCTTGCAAAACCCTCTCAAAATTGCACATCATGTTTTCAGCTTAGCATATATTGCATACATCAGTACAGGGTATGAGTGTCTGTCTGAGTGGCTTGTCTGTTTGTGACCTGTCTGTCTGTGCACTGGTGCCCTGTCTGTCTGTCTATCTGTCTGTCTGTCTGTATGTCTGTTCTGCCACTGACAGATTCTGTGCTGCACAGGAGCAGGAAGGTGTGATTGCTAGCAACAGTGTTCAGGATGTTGTTCTGGAGGACTGTCATGCCCGGGCCTTGCGCTTTGCATGCCCCCAGATGACACATCTGTCCCTCAAGCTCACCAAAGTGGCTTCTTTCACACTGCTCAACTGCAGCAGCCTGCAGTCACTCGATCTGCAATGTGAGTTCACCATTTTTCATCAGCATACTAGCATCACGCCATTATCGGATCCCGTAATGACTTGGATTGTTTTCCTGAGCCAGCCTCAGTGAAAGCGCTTGATGTAAATGCCATACACTGCTTGCATATGCTGGGCAACAAGAGGATTTTCAACCAGGCCATGCTTCAAAGTGCTGCATTTGTGTTACATTGACGCTGTGCGCAGTATGCCTCATTCATCAGCATGCTTAAGCTGCAGCCTACCCAGACAAACGGCGCTCATCGTGTATGCTGCAGATGTGAGGAAGCTGAGCAATAGGCAGCTTATGAGAAGTCTGGTGAATGCTCTTCAGCTCACATCCCTGAACATGCAGAATCAGCCGGACCTCATAGATGACACCATCAGAGTGGTACGTGAGCCCCCGTGCTGCAAGTTTGTCTGATGCCTGTAGATCATTAGCTCCAGTGTCTACAGCAGCTGTGCTTTATTGCTCCTTGCAGAACCAGCAGTCTGATGTACTGCTGATGTTCGTCAGGCACGGCGCTGTTCCACCAGCAAGCTTGATCCCCTGCTGGATGTCATCATGCATGGCAGAGTTTGTTGCGTCAGGGTCCGTGATCACATCATGGATTCAACACACGGCTGCACTGCAGCTTGGAAACTATGGTTGCCCATCATTCCTTCTTCCTTTTCATAACCCATGCATCATTACAACTTGCAGCACAACACTCCATCCAATCTGCTGCTGTCAATGCACACCTGCTTACACACTGCAACGTACTGTTTGTCCGCTGCCTCTCGGCCACGGCTGTGTCGGATCAGATTCTGTTGCCAATAGCATATGGTGTGTTGCAGTGTGCCACTAGGCTTGCCAAGCTGCAGCAGCTTCAGCTTTCCAGCTGTGCTGCGCTCACTCTCAGTGCTGTGAGGGGCTTCCCAGCCCTCACCTCCCTGGACCTCTCACACTGCGAGGCCCTGCTGTCTGCTGCCGCGGTAAGTCTTATGCACGTACTCACTTGGCTGCATCATGTGCCGCACCTGAAACGAGGCTGTAAAGCATGCATGCCTGTTATAACTTCCCTGGATCTGTCATGCTGCGAATTGCTGCTGCTCGCTAAGTTCCATTCAAGAAATTGCAGTGTGCGTTTCATGTAGCAGGTGATTTGAGGCTGAGTGAATATCTGAATTCCAGAGGCTCTGCTGCCTGCTACTGCTTGGAAGCCTTTGTTATACATGCTCCAGGGCGTGTTGATGTTGTGTCTTGCCTGGTGTCTTGCCATCCTGCACATTTTTTGCATCTTATCATATACGCAATCAAATCTTGAGCTGCATTGCAGACAATCGCACAAGATCAAGCAGCTGAATCAAATGTCCTCTTTACTGCACATGCAATGCAGCTCTGTGCAAACCGTATGCTGGTTTTCTGACAAGTCAGGCAGGTCAATGCGCACATCAGTACGGCCTCATGCTGATCCGCTATCACCTCAAAAGGCACCTGCTGCTGCCGCCTGCTTTTAGAGCAGTTGCTGATGCGCAGGTCGTGGCATTGGAGACCTTTACTAGGCTGGAAAACCTGTCCATTGATGGCTGCATTGCCATGACCAGCATAGCCCTCAACCTGCCCTTCCTGCGACATGTGTCTCTGGAGGGCTGCGTTGCCCTCACTCAGGTATGCTTGCCCCCAATATATGTTTCGTATTATCATTATTATATACTTTTATATTTTATATCCTTACTTTTTATTTATTGTTTTGTATTTAGTTGTGATTGGCATTTGTGCATGTGGCCATCTACACATGCCTGTTGTCATGATTGCAGCTGTACGACAGAATTTTGTGTATGCAAGCCAACATCTGTGCCAGCAAGTTGCTTGAGCAGCGAGCAATGAAATACACCTTCTTGAACAGTGACTCGTTGTGATGAAAAGTTTATCATCTCCTGGGGCATGCCTTGACCGCATGCCCATCAGGTGTTCCCAACTCAATTTCAGCCGCATCTCAGTCTGGATGTTGAGCTCGTCTGCTTTGCATTTGGTCTCAATCTTGTGTTCCTCTTGGGCAGCTGCAGCCTTAGCTGCAAGCTGTACAGGTTGACCAGCACATCAGGTGTCCGTTACAGATGGACACATGCAGTGCTACAAGCAAAAGCATGATACTCTGTACAGGATACAATACGCTTATTGACTACTCCTGCAGGTGGACTTGCGGTGTCCTTCCCTGCACACATGCAACCTTGGCACAGGGGCCAACTCCAAGCTGAAGCAGATGCACCTGTCCTCCCGATCGCTGAGGGCCATCTGCTGGCAGGGCTTCCAGGCCCTGTCTGATGTCCATATTGCCTGCCCAAGCCTCACCTCGGTCAGCCCTGCACACCACCACCATCACTCTTTCTATGCACTATCAGCACTGTTGGTGCACTGTTGATGCACTACCAGCACTGTTGGTACACTGTTTATGCACTATCAGTACTGCTGATGCACTGTCAGCCTGTTTATGCACTATCAGCACCTGTTCATGCACTATCAGCACTGTTGGTGCACTGTTTTTGCACTATCAGCACTGTTTAATGCTCTGTTTACGCATCACCATCACTCTTTCAGCACAGTTTACCCACTTTTAGCACTGTCTACACACTACCAGCACTGTTTATGCACTGTCAGCACTGTTCACGCACGATCAGCACTGTTTACGCAGCTGTTCTGCGTACAATATAGTGCAAGATTCCAGTCATCTGCAGCTTTGCAAGCCCAGATGGGACTCTCTGGCCCAACAGGCATCCAAGCCTCAGAGCGATGAATTTGATGAGTATGAAAGGCTTGACCTTGCTCTGGCAGACTGGCATGGCCAGAATGCTGTTTTGGTCTGCTTATTTTGCTCTGCTTGTTTTGCTGATTGTCTAGGGTCCAATTCTCCAAGGGCAGACCACAATAAAGATTACACAAGCAACAATCACCATACAAACACGTACACCACAGCACAAATGGTGAACACAGAAATCAATCTGTGTCATCCTGTGCAGCATGACATATCATGAGCGTTCAGTATGACATTTGTCAGGTGGACATGTCCGACTGTCATGAGCTGGATGACACCATTTTCCAGAGCCTGTGTGACGGGCAGACAGGACTTCACGGCTACAATGGTGTTGCATGTGAAGGTGGCAGCCCAAACCTCAGGTGTGCTGCATTGTTTGCTGCTGCATGCTGTCAGCGTTGCATGGCTCAGCATGCATACCTCCCACTTGCACAGCCACGCCTTTAGTAGAGTACAAGTTCAACAGCAGTGCATGACACATCAGCAGTGCATGACACGACATTACGCTGCATGCACTCTGTGCTCATACAGAATGCCTTTGACTATCATGCTGTCTTGCTTGTCACATGATCACTTCGAAATGCTGCAGCTGCACATAGCCAACAGGTGTGAGCTCAGGTGAGCATCACCACTATCAGGTCAGACATGATGATTGAATGCTTGTGTTGGCTTCACCCAGCCTCAACACTCAGCCTCCACTCTCCGCCTCAACACTCAGCCTTGACACTCAGCCTCAAACTCAGCCTCAAACTCAGCCTCAACGCTCAGCCTCAACACTTGCATGCAGGGAGCTGAGACTGGAGCGGTGTGAGGGGCTGAATGTGTGTCAGCTGTCCAGCTCATCGTTGCAGCAGCTCAGCTTGGCCGACTGCCCACAGCTTCACACGCTGTGCCTGCTGTGCCCTGCTTTGCAATGTCTCAACCTGGAAGAGTGCAAGCTGCTGCAACAGGTAATCTGTCTGCACCTATTGCTGCAGCTGCGTGGCTGGCCGTTTGCAAACGCAGCTGCAGCATGTAGCTGAACATGCAGATGCAAGTCCTGTCAATGCTTCCTTACAGCTGATCAGAGCCCTGAAGTTTGATGTCATTGCATTGGACGATGAGCTGCGAAATATGTGATGTCTGCTGCAATGTATGATAAGAACCTCACAGTGGAATTTTCCCCCTCACCCCGCCCCTCTATATCAAGTACACCGTGCTTGCAGCTTGTGTTTTCTCATGTATTCACTGTGCCTGCTATCTGTGAGTGTGAGTGCAATGTGGATCCCCCTCATATTGTGTTTGGTGCAGGTTGAGCTGAAGCAAGTAGGGCTGAGCAGTCTGTGCCTGGGCACCTGCCCACATCTCACCAGCTTGGCTGTTGCTACCAGTCAGCTGCACACCATGGATCTCAAGTGGGTCTTGCTTGCTGCCCATGCATCACTCCACACACTTGTCTGTCTGTGCATTTGCAGTCTGCGTCTACCAGAAGCGCATGTCGGCGTTGCATACTCATTTGGTGGACTTTTGTTTTTACGCAGCTACAGCAAAGGTGTTTTGGTAGCTGCACGACTTCATACAGCAGACATCCAGTCTGACAAACTTGCCTGTCTACTTCTGTCGACAGTGGCAAAGTGGCATCATTAAACCTGCGAGTATGTCCAGACAGATCATTCTTGATCAATATTGACTGCAATGCTGATCAGCATGTTACTCATTTCCCATGGGGCTGCAAACATCACAGGTGACCAGAGGCAGCATGCTCCAGCATGTCTGTTTCACACGCCCCACATCATTGCTGCAAGCCAGTGACAGCAGCAAGATGAAGCAGCATTGCAAAACACACCATGGTTGATACGAGCATGGACATTTTATGAAAACAACGCTGACCAGCTTGGTTTTGTCGCGCGCCCCATACACCTGTGCTTTCAAGCCAGGATGTTTGATGAGTCACAATTGGCTCCACACTCCACTGTAAGGGATTCAATGAAAAAGTGAAATGACATGTGTGCAGGGGCTGCAATCTGCTGCAGGCGCTGAAGCTGACCTGCCCCAGCTTGTCTGCTTTAGATGCCACCTTCTGCACCCAGCTGGACAGCCTCACCCTCAGCAGGGCCCTTGCAGGAGCACCGTATTTAGACTCCCTGGTCCTGAGTGTGTGCATGGGGCTGGATCCGGTCATTCCCACTGACCTCACCTCCATTGTCAACCTCAGCTTGCTAGACCTGTCATATACAGGCATCCAGGTATGTGCCTTTGCACCTGCATGCACTGTTCTGCCTCTGTGGCAGCGCTATGTGCATCATGTCATGCCAAAGAAAGAGACAATATGTGTTGCAGACACTGGAAGCAGCCTTGCGTCTGACAGTGTCAGCCTTCATGTGCGTTCGTGACGTCTCTGCTTACTCACAATGCAAGTGCCTGTCTGTGCCCTTTCAGGCATTTTCATACAATAGACCCTGCTATCAGGCCATGGTGTATCTGCATCAGCTCTGAGACAGTGACATGCAAGTGAGCAATACTTGAGGAGCTGTCTACTATTGTGCTGCTTCATGATTCCGCTACTCTGGTAAACAGCAAGACCTAGTACAGGCACCACAAGGTGTCTGACATGCAGGACCTGAGAGCAATAGCACAGTGTTGCCCAAGGCTGACCAGCCTCAACATCAGCTCCTGCCGCAGCTTGGACCCTGCCGCTCTCTCCATACTTCTTCCCTCCGGCTGTACAACTGACTCACCAGGCGCTTTGACTGCAAGCGCTGGGCAGAGCTTACCAAGACTGCTAGCACCTGATAGTCAAGAAGCAGTTATGCTGCAAGAATTTGGGTTGATAGCTGGGCAGCAAGGCTGCGCTCTGCCGCTGTTGACCAGCTTAGATGTGTCGTATTGCTCGCTGCCACCAGAAATGGTGTGCAGCCTGTTGCAACATGGCTGTAGGTTTCAGGTAGGCTGCATGCATGCAACAGACAATTGTTGTGCAAGACAGACAGTGTGTCGCAGTTTCATCTGATGGGCTGTACGCAATACAGTTGCGCACGAATGCACAATGCCGAGCTGTGAGTTGCATACGAATGCACATTTCCAAGCTGTGAGCTAGCAATACTGTGAGTGTCCAAGTTCTGAGCTGAGTGCACTGCATATGACCGACTCTCTGAGCCTTCACACTGCATTCAAGGCTTATTCTTCAGCCACAGCTTTCGCTCACCAAGCACCTACTGCACAGCACGACATGTATCAGATTTTTGAGGCAGAGTCATCTCACAGCTGTCTGTTTGTTATAGGACATCGCCATGAATGGTTGCTCGGGGATGACAGACATAGTTTGGCAGCACGTCAACGTTCTAGAAGCCTCACAGACAACCTCACAGACAGCTGGTGCAAGCCATGGTTTGGGGCATGCGCTGCAGTCATTAAGTTTGGTAGGCTGCAAAAGTCTGCGGTGCTGCTATCTTGGCGTGGTTCCGGAGCCATCTGTTGATCTGTTGAGTCTATCTCAGCATCTGCAGCAGCCAATCAGTTGGATGCCAGCCAGGTGCCATCTGTCAGGTACCACAGCATGAACACAGTGTCACAACAGTATCGGCACAGTATTACCATAGTATGTTGGGTCATCTTGCACACTGAAAGGATATCATGAGTCATATTGTGTGCTGCTTATGATTCTGTTACTTCCTGTGCCACTGGCATCAACTAGTAAGCCTAAGAACATGGGATGCATCCAACCCCAGCATCTTGCAACAGACCATGCCATACTTGCAAGGGCCATGTCAAGCATGTCTCACCTCTTGGTTGCTAGTAAAGTCCCTGCTGTTGCAGCATGACACAGCTGTCCCTTGCATAGCTGCAGGGCAAGCCAATACAGATTGGTGTTCATCCTCTGTTCAGCATTGCAGACAAAACAAGCGCATTGCTATCCAGCATCTGCTGTGTTGAAGGCAAAGCCTACCAGTACCTACATGAAAAGCATGACATCCACGTCTAAAGCTGCTGATAACCTGCCAGTAACTGCATGAAGAACATGACATCCAAATCTAAATTTGCTCATAATGTCAAAGCCTGTCACTTCATGACATGCGCTGACAGCAGGACTGAACACTGCAGGGGTGCAGAACCTGAAGCTTGGTCTGTCTGGCGTACGTACTGTGGCTCTGTGCCTGTCACACCTGACAGCCCTGGACATGAACAACTGTGCTGACATTCAGCACCTGCAGCTGTGCTGTCCAACCCTGCTGACAGCATACTTTCAAGCTTGCAAGTAAGCAACTTCTGCCATGTCTGTTTGCCTCATCAGTCTGGAGTGGAATTCAGGCAATGCTGCTATTAATGCTCTGTCGACATGGTACTCGTCTATGTCTCTCACCATACCAGCTTGCAGTCTGGGCAGGGGACAAACGCTGTCTACCGTGCTCTCTTACTGTGCAGTCCGTGCTCTCAAGGCAGAATGCCATCCAGGCATGGTTCTTGAGCTTGAGACCGTGTTATTCTTGCATGCAGATCTCTGACTGGATGTATGCTGCGCCAAGCGCTGGGCCCCAGCCAAGAATTGCACACTCTCGATGTACAGCATATCACACTACCTCCAGAGACTGTGCTGCAACTCAAGCAGAAGTTGCCTTTGTTAAAGTCTGTTTTACAGGCACAGCGAGCATAAACAAGACAAGTCAACGTTGCACCGATTGGCTATGCTTTTGGTTTTGTTTATCTGATCCTGTAATAGGCTGACAGTTGCAGTTGACCGCTTCATCCAACCAGATATGCATTCTGATAGAGTAGTCATGAAGTTCTCCCGTCACGATCATTACATTCTTTTTGTTGTGACATTTTCTGTCACAACATTTTTGGTATTGCTGTTTGGGATCTTGTGTTGTGCCAACCATATGGATGCCTGCATGCGTGCAGTGTCGTCCTTTCAGGGCTGCTGAGAGATGACTATGTTTGGTCCACTTTGCCCACAGTGAAAAATTACGCCTCGGTTGAAGTCTGCTTGCAGGATCACTAAGCTCGTCTGTCTTTCTTGCAAGCCCACGTGGTGCACCAAGCATAGATACTGTTCAGCAATGCACCTGAGCATCACCAGTGCTGGTGTGTAACAAAGTTACAGTGTGATGTCTGTCAATTGCAAGGAACCCTGTGCAATGCCAGGATTTCATGCATGTCGACAGTGAGTAAATTACAGGATGACCATCCACAACTTGCAAGGATTGTCCACAGGGTTCACGGAGTATTACCAGACTTGATTACGCCATTGGCGATTGGATAATTCAATTATCCAGCGTGGAGTAACTTCGGATAATCGGTCAAGACCTTTGGCATTTTTCCCGAAAACAGTGTGCAGAGTTACCTCTCGTCGAGGCGCATCTATTGATGCCTGCAGATCCGAAAGTGACACTGCAAATTATTTTACCATTTTTGCTGAATCAGCAGACATATTCCTCAGTATCGTTCAGAAACTTACCCAACAAATGCACTGGAGCTCTGGTATACAGTCAACACATTGCCATGGCTGATAGCAACTCATTAATGATTACAATGAAACATGAGTTGATTGCACATACCACCATGAGTTGCATGTCTATAACGCTAAATTTATTCGCGGCGCGC
>JAABUK010004018.1_pt1 | contig 24390 bp, 24 predicted proteins | sample 5559141 | NCBI WGS metagenome assembly JAABUK01 (sample SAMN10711869, study PRJNA513367) | rock metagenome | isolation source: Antarctica rocks | place: Antarctica: Victoria Land, Pudding Butte nord | collected 2016-01-03
ACCTCCACATCCTCCCACCCCCCACTGACACCTACAACAGGACCATCAGCACTGTTCACCTCACTCTTTTCGCCAGTGATAATTGAAAGTAGACAGGCCTTGAGCAGCATTGTGATTGCTCTCCATGTTGCATGCCAAAAAATGTATATGTATCTTGTCTTTGCACCCAGCAGCCATAATTGCGACTATTACTATATCGTCTCTACTCCCTTACTGTATGACCTCACTGTACCACCTTAGTGTACTGCCTTGCAGTATTACTGCACAGTACCACCTTACTGTATCATCTTATTATACCATGATAGTGCGTATCACGACTGTAGCTATGTGGCTACGATTGGTTACAAGACTGCAATGACATGTTTCTGCAGCACAAAGGGTCAAATGTACATCCCACTAGCAGGTTAGACCATCAAGCCATTCTAATGATCCCATCAGACATGGACGTTGCCCAAATCACATCATCCTTGACAAGGGTATCAGACAACGCAAGAAGAATATTTACCTGGAGTGCCCAAAACCACAGCCGACTGCTGAGAAGGAGACGGTGCAGCTTGGCTTTTGTGTCTGTCGGTATCTGACTCAACATGTGTGCCAATGAGATTTGCTCTACTGACTGCATTGTTCCCGCCACTGCGCTTGATGATGACAAACCAGATCTTGGCGACATCAACCTGGTCTTCTACAGACTCTGGGATCCATGCAGGGGTGCCCACCTGGGTCCCCATGGGGACGTATCGGCTGGGAAGAGCAGCATCCCCAGGCCTGCACACACACACAGACGTGCACTCACTCACTCACTCACTCATATGTGCTGGGACTCATGCTTGCAGTCATTCAAGCACATGTCCATTGTATGTGCGTCTGTCGCTGTGCCAACCGTTCCTCTATCCATGTGGTTTGCCTCAGAGCCTAATTGGGCATTTTAGGAATCTGAAACCCCTGCCAGCTCTTGACAGGTGGCGGCTGGGGTCGAGAAGGGGGGGGGGGTGTACCCCATGCTGCAAACACCCCAAGTGCCTCAAAAATGTGCATGCTTCTGGGTGCAGTAGGACCAGTCTCAGCACTTCATCTGCGCATTTGTCGTGTAGTGGACAAAGTGGCATGATGGCACACCCAAATGGGTAGACACGCTTGCACACCTGAACTCCAGCTCAAAGGGGGCATCATCAAAGTCTGCAAAGCCTGAGGGGTCAGTGATGGCGGCCTTGACCTTGAAGGGGGCCCCCTCCGCCACAGTCCCCTCAAACAGCACCTCTGGCTGAGCCTACAGTAGCAAACCCAGAAAGTACAGCAGATGGAGATGGAGGCAAGGCAACATGCAATTGGCGTCCCTGTTTTGTTAGCAGCATGCAGGGTTATTGATCCCGCAGCAGCAAGGATCCTGCAGCAGTGATTGTGCAGCATGGTGACTGATGCACTCATTGTCTGTACAGCCTCTCTTGGACCTTTGGGGCAGAGGGGTCTGAAAGCAGAGGCAAGGTCAGGGGTGAACAGACAATGATGAGTAAGCATGGCATGAGCTCAGGCGTAGGCACAAGATTGTGGGAACCGTTTAGGTACATAGCATGAAAGACGCACCACGTCCGCCACAGCAAAGGCGTCCCAAAAAGACCGTCCTGCTGTGTATTTTGCGTGCAGGCGCTCATCATCGCAGTCAGAATGCAGGATTTGCCATCCTGGCTGGCTGGTGTCCAACATCATCAGGCCCTGCTGCTTTGAGGGATGTACCTGTGCCAGCAGCAACTTTCTTTTTGACAACACACTTTCTGAGACAGGAGACGTGCCGCCGCCAGCCTGTCTCAGGGTGGTTGCTAAGCAAGAGGAATGTACACACTTCTCGGAAGGCAGTGCCATCAACCTTGCAAGCAAGAAGGCTGGTTGGTCATCTAGCATGCTAGGCAACCTGCAGAGAATGGATTGCACCAACACCACCAAAGCAACAGGTGATGAAAGTGCACAGGATGCTGCAAGTTCCTGTCTAGTCTCAGCTTGCAGCACACCACATGCATTTCGGTCATGTGGACGTGACAGTCACAGCTACTCGAGCATGGCAACACTCACATGCTTGCATGCATGCCAAAGCATCAAATTTTGAACACTCAGATTGCAGTTCTGTATCACTTTCTATTTCATCATGTAAGCACTCTTTGTCTGTTGTGCCCACCATCTCTGCCAACATCAAAAATTTGTACCTGATACTCTCAAAGTGTAACAAAGAATGCTGTGTAAGAAAAACTGCACACTGGGAATGAACTTGTGTGACGCTGATGTCACAGACTCTGGCGCTGACCTTAGGTGCAAGTGGGAGATCGTAATCAGGCCCTGCTATGGCCTCAATCTCACGTCCGACCAGGCCTGCCACATTCACCAGCAGCCGTGTGGCTGCTGCATCCATGGCCCTGGGCTCCGTCCCCATGGCACACCTGCTCTCATGCATGCATTTGGTTGGTCATTCATTCATTCACTTGTTCATGCATTCACTCACACATCATCCGTGCGTCTGTCTGTCTGTCCGTCTGTCTGTCTATCCTTCCATCCATCCATCCATCCATCCATTCACTCATTTACTCACTCACTCATTCATAAATGCATGCATCCATCTGTTCATTCATTCATTCGTTCATTTATTCATCCATGCATGCATCCGTTCGTTCGTTCGTCCGTCCATCCATCCATCCGTTTGTTCATTCATCCATCCATCCATTCATTCATGCAACCATTCCTCCATCCATCCATGCACCCGTCCATTCCTTCCTATGTGCTCTGTTGCCAAGACTATGCCAGGTCAACACAGGCTGCAGTCATACATCAGCAAAACTTGGGTTCTGCCATAGGCCCCGTCATACACCTGGACTGCTGACGACATGCGCAGAACTCATGACATCAGCATGTGAACATACCACGTGCACACACGTGAGCTGCTGTATGTTGCCAATGCCTGTCACTGAATCAAAAGCAGCCTCAAAGTGAACTTCAATGGCAAGTGAAGGGGCCTGAGCATGCAACCATTGTGCAGCTTCAACACAGGGCAAGCAGTTGTGCTTACATGACACCAACTCGGTGGCCGTTGGCCAGGACAACAGGCGCACCCACGTAACTACGCAGGTACGGCGGTTGAGTCACCAACTCCAAATCCTGAAACCTGCAGCAGGCATCCTTGCTGAGTTTGGGTAACATTCAGATGCAAGACATCCAAAGCACCCACACAGCTGTGCAAGTATGGTGAATTCGGAACAAGCTCAAAGCCTCAACCCCCCCCGCAAAAAAATAAACCCACAGCTTCATTGTCAGTTTCACGAGAGGCCAAGTATTGTACTAAGCTGCCCAAGGCCTCAAACCCTACACAAACAACAGATGCCTGCATTGTGATGCTTCACTGCCTATCATGAGCACAAGAGTCTCCTTGCTCAGAATGCAGCACAATCCATGCTGCAATGATAGATGCTGCAAGGCTTGCTACATGCACCTGATCTCCCATTGGCATGTGGGCATTTGGAACAGCATGGGGCATTGATGATACAGACACAGTGCAGCATGGACTTCAGCTTCTCTTGACAATGCTGGTGTGCATCATGGCAAACAGCCGCTGCAGGGTTGCACTATGCAACCTTACAGTATGATGCAGAATCACGCTGAGGCAAATGCTTCATCAATGCACGTTCTCAACCTGAGGCTCTCCTGCAACATTTAACCATGGGATACAAAAGTGGAATTGGGTCATGCTGAGCCGCTACCTGGCATCTTGTGTGAGGTCTTCGATCATAAGCACCTCTGGGGAATCCGGCACTAGAGACCATGTACACAAAGCATATGGCCGGGGCACTGGCGTGAAAGGCACATCTGCAAAGCAGGACATGGCTTTAGGGTTTACGAAACTGTGACCCCCGCTTCACCCTTGCTCAGCGCTAACTATACCCCTGACTGTATCTGCCATGTACAGTCGTAGGTCTGGCACGGAGCGTCTTTGCAGTAAATGCGTTGTTGACACAGCTCAGACTCAGCTGTTTGCAACTGACGCTGCATCTGCAGCATAGAGCTTCTATCCATGGGGTCAGCACAGCCTCATGGGCTGAACATGCAGCGCAATGCAATGTGATGAGAACATTGTGTAAATCGAAAGTATGTAAAGCATACATGCTTGCAGAAGCAAATGCAAAGTGAGCAGGTAAGCTAAAACCAGAAGATTTTGCAATCACTGACATAGAAACAGCAAGGTGGTGCATGACAGTCTGTTCTGGCCAAAAAAAATGCAGAGTGCTTGTTGGCCATGCATGTGTATGTCATCCACACAAACGGATAGGTGCAGAGAAAGTGATGCCGTTTTGCACAAAGTACCGGTCTGCCTGACTGACCTGCTTTGCTGTTGATGGAATGGCTGTGCGTTGCATCCAGCAAGCCCAACATGATGACATCTGCCTGCATGAACACAAAAACCAACCACTGAAATAGCGATACAATAGGCTTGCACCATGACTGCACATGCAGAGGACAGCAAAGTAACAGCCTGTGGCTGGCTGACCCCTGCATTCATTCAGCAAACCACACACTGGAGAGCAGTCACCTGGGCATTCAGCAGGCACACAAGCACCGCAGGCAAGTAGACAGGCAGGCAATCAAGCAGTAACAGTAGCGGCAACAGTGTTGATGACTACTCAAAGGATGAGACTTTGTTAGGATACATGCCAGCAGCTGCAAGCGTTCATACACGTTTGCATGCAGCAAAATTGGAGGGGCTGGGCTATACAGCAAGGATGGCATAAGCAAAATCTGGCAAAGGCAAAATCGTGAGCAACAGACTACTGAGGCGGCTCAAAACCACTGTTTCAATCATGGTTCAGCTGGAAGGTCGGCTTTGTGGACAGTCAGGCATGACAGCCTCTTGCTTCACACCTTGAGTACGGCTGCCACCAGCTCAACATATCGCTGCAGTGCAGAATGAGGCTCTTTGCCAATTAGCTGGAGCTGCAGTGTTGCCGATAACCGTTCCTCCTCATTAGCTGGGATGCCGCAACCAGGCCAGGGTGATCTTGTCTGATTGATAACAGTACAGGCTGATGGTTGTACGCAAGCGACAGAGTCTTGATCTGGAATGCTTCCCTGCAAGATAGACGCCAGTAGAATCTGAAATAGCAGCACTTTCTCAAGCAGCAAGGACTTTACTGGGACTTGCTGTCTGCCTGAAGCTAGAGTTCGTGAAGAAAATCAAACAGCAGAAGCAGAAGACCTGCTGTGAACCAATCATCTTGGGGTCACTTCACGAGAAGAGGTGGCAAGACTCAAGGGGTGTTGCAAGTTGGTCGCCAGTGCACTTTGCCTATATAAGCTTAAGCATCAAGGGGTACGACGCCTGTATTGTGTTCACCGCAGACAGCTGTCTGCACTGCATCAGCTGAGCTGAGCCTTTGTGCAGATGTCGGTCAAGCCAAGCTTGCAGCTACAATTGACAGGGACTCAACACTTAACCACAAACAGCTCGTGAAGGCTTCCAGGCAAGATACATCAATCTTCAAAATGACGATCGTGATCGAAAAGAAGGTTTGACCTCTGCTTCGCGGGGATATGGAGCGTTACACTCGTTTGATTACCACTCGTTTGATTAGGCAAAATTCGTGTCAATAAGATATGCAGTATATAATAAGGTGCTTGAAATAAAATAAGGTGTTATAGAGGCTGCTCCATCGGGGCAGATGATCAAGCAAGTATCTTGCTGATAGTTCACATACGTTTTGTATGGACTTCTTCCATTCACAAGGACAGACAGTTTGATAGTAGTCTGTTGTCAACCACAGCAGCAAGGACATCATCCTCTGAGACCCTCAGGGTGATTCTGCAGCGTCTGTCCCCTTGCTGAGAGCTCATCTGCAGTATACCCTGATCACTCAATGTGCTGCAAGCTGCTGAGACCTCTCCACTGGTGAGTGGGCAGAAGGCGACCTGCAAGCATAAGCAAATCCAACATTGCACAAGTCAGAAGCTGAAATTGAACATGGTTGCTGCTTCTGTTGTTGATCAGAAAAGACCTACTGCATGCATCATGGCGTCTTGAGACTGACTGTTACCAGACTACAACTGAAGGTCACATGGCCAGCGACGCTCATCTTCAGCAGCACTGCTCATCATGCAAGGTTGTCACACACAATGTAAAGGACTAAATGGAAGTGCAGCAGCTGCTAGGGATGCCAGGAAACATGCTGTGAATGGGCATGCACCAGCAGTGCAGGAAAATATAGAAGCACACCTTTCTGCACAGGACAGCGTACGCATCATGCAGCTGTCCCATAGAGCAGTCATGCATGCGTCCCAGGGCTCCCCTGGATGCCCCAGGGCTTTGGCCCCCAAGCCCAGGACTGCCCATCATCCCCCTGGATGATGGGCTGGCCATGCCCTTTGATGCCGGGCTGCCTTTCAGCATACCCCTTGACTGGAACGGACTGCCCATCAAGCTTTTCCTTGAGCTGATGGGGCTCATGCTGTCTCTCCTGCTGCTTGATACTGATTTGCCGCTGTTGTAAGAACCAATACTGTCACGGCCTCCCTGTAGAAGATTGACACTTTTCTTTATCTTATCTTATCTTTTCTTTTCTTTTCTTTTCTTTTCTTTTCTTTTCTTTTCTTTTCTTTTCTTTTCTTTTCTTTTCTTTTCTTTTCTTTTCTTTTCTTTTCTTTTCTTTTCTCTTCTCTTCTCTTCTTTTCTTTTCTCTTCTTTTCTTTTCTTTCTTGAAACTTCTTGCACTGGTGTGCTTTAGCATGCATCATGCTTTGAATCAGTTTAGCATGACACATCTGTAACATACACGACCTTGTCCAGCACCATTTTCTCTATTTGCAGAGGCCCCACTTACTGTTGATGAGACTGCAGCTGATCTGTCATCATGCTAGTCTTCAATGCTTCTGTGCTACTGCATTTTTATGGCGTGCAAGCTGCCAGCAACAGACCCAACACACTATTCTGTGACATGTCAGCTTTACCCACAAGGCACAGGGCTTGCCTTCCAGAAGTGCCTTTTGAGGCAGACCTGAAAGGCCAGCTTTGCCTTTCAGCCATACCTTTCTAGGCAAGGCTGAAAGGCCAGACTTGGCAGCTTGATTGGCAACACTGGCAGCAGACTGATCCTGACCACCACCCCCAAGCAGCTTGGTGGCAGCACAGATGAGTAACTGCTGCTGCTGCGGCAGGTTCTTGACAGCCTGGACCATCATTGAAGAAGAGCCAACACCTGTAGGGAACAGTGCAGCTGCAAGCCTGGACAGCTTGACTGCTGCAAAACTAAACAATGCAACACGGTCTTACACCAAAAGGTACCTGAAACCATAACAACAGCATAATGTGTGGCTGCAAGGCGTAACTCATGTCTACTCAGATTTGTCAGACATTGGTTCAAAAGCCCTGTTGTGTAGCGAATTAACTTTGTAAGGAGAAAACCCCACAAATGCTGCCTTCCAGTAAACCCAGACAGAAGCATTGATGTGACCTGTGACTTATCATTCACATTTGTGCTGTTTGGCGTTTAATCCGCAGTTTGTTGCTTACCTCCTGTTATATTACTTATGGCCCTGCACATGTGCCCAATCCCAACAGGCCTGGGTTTCCGCAACACACCACCCAGTGATGTCACCTGGCTGCTTGTGCCCTGCTGTGCCTGCTGATCATGGGAGTTTGAATCCTGCTGTGCATGCTGCACTGAATGTTCAGCCCCTGCTTGCTGCGCGACTGCAAGCAACAGAGACCGTGTACAGCCACTGACAGGGCTCACACACTGTGAAATGAACCCTGACTTGCAACAGTAATTGCATTCCATTCACGCTGCAGCTGCAAGGGGTTCAGTCTGCTAAATAAAAGCATGAGGTGCTGCTTTCTGTGTGTATAGCATGCCTGGCTACACTCTATAATGACAGGGAGACCTAGGAAAAGGCACCGATCTGCAGCCTCAACTCACATCTATCAGGCTGAGCTTGTCACACACTCAAAGTATCAAGAGCTTTGATCAGTCATGAGCGCACCTGGTTCGAGGGCATTTGCAGTGAGATCAGCCTGCTCAGCCACAGCCTCCTGCACCTTCAGCTCCAGTGCTGCTGTGCTGGCTTCCAATGCGCGCCTCATGTCCCCACTGGCAGCTGCCATCTGCACATTGCAAGGGGCACATGGTCAGAGTTGTTGGCTGGCTAAAGCAGTGTAATGCCTCTCTCATGGCCATACCTGCTACACTCGCGGCAGCAACCACCACACATGTGAGTGAGTGAGTGAGCATGTGGATCAACGAGTGAGTGAGTGGATGAGTGAGCGAGTGAGCGAGCAAGGAGTGATTGAATGAATGAATGATTGACAGCTGTGTCTTCTCTTCAGCTCAAGCACAGGCTGAGTCAGGGCTACCCAACCCAAGCACCCCACAATCTCATCAGCTAAAGCTCAATTGAGATCTGTCAAGCAACATAGCAGGCAGCCTACCTTGCGTGCACAGAACTCCAGCGCCTTAGCAGCAAACACAGGGCCTGGCAGAGAGTCCAGGCGTTCTTGCAACACAGCTGTGATCTGGTTCCTGCTGTAGGTGGGGAACGCAACTAGGCGGGGCTTGCAGCCACGGGCCTCTAGCCCTGGCAGCAGCCGCTCAGTTAGGTCCAAGCTGTTGGCTATGCCCATCAGAATCAACCTTGACTTCAGCAGCTGCACGTGAAGCAAAGCAGAGCTTGAGAGGTTGACCTTACGGGAGTTTTCCAGAACAGACTGCTCTGGAGAGGCATTGCCTGCATGACTATATCACCAAGAGCTGGAAAGCATAAACATGATCACTATTGTTATTGTTGTTTTTATTGCTACAACTGTTAATACTATTGGAGAAATATGTTGTGGGTCACAGCCATTTTGTGCGGACATCTGTGAAGTGGCGTTTCTAATGATCCAGCAAGATGCTCAGACCCAGAATGATGGCTTCTCTTACCAAGTCAGCTTTGACTGCACAAAGCAATGCGCTACACAGGACTGTGTCAAAAGCACAACAGCACACATACATATGCTGGCAAGGAAGAACCCAAGTGAAGTCACACACTTCTAGTGCTGACAACAGAACTAATGCTCTAGTGCTGAACTAGTGCTTTAGTGCTGACAGCAGAAAATTCTTCAACACTGTGCTGCTGCAGACATCTAGCACCGCTTGTCACAAATGCGCACATCTGGGCAGACTCACTGATAAACGCATCAATGCTACAGTGCAGAGGTTGTGTCTATACTTGAGAAGCAACAAAGACTACAGTAAGGGTTGCATGGGCAGGCTGAGAGGATACCTGTGGCAAGAAGAAGAGGATACCTGGGGCAAGAAGAACAGGTCGTATAGCACTTCCTGGGCACTCGACATCAGCTGATCCATCTCATCACAGATCACAATCATCATGCCATGTCCAGAGCCTTTGCGCTTGCTGGGCGTGGCCTTCTTGCTGTCTGGCAGGGGCTGAGTCAGCACTGCCTGGAGGGCTTGCAATGACTGATCTGGGGAGGAAGTTGCCTCAGAAGCTTCCGCTGCTGGGTAGACGATGCGAGTGCCTGTAGCATGCATGTGCTGCATGAGTCCGTCAGGATGTGAGAAGCATCTCTAAGAGATTCCAGCAAGGTGAAGTTGTGGTTTAGAACCCGTTCAGCATTTGTATGTGTTCAAGTTTGATACAGCAGCAGTGGCGGAAAGAGCAAAGCCATGACAGCCATGAAGTGCAAGCCAGAGAGCAACTGAATGCACACAACTCAGCACAGCTGTGTAGCAGTTTGAGATGTGTATTTGACTATCCATGCCATTCTGCCTCAACCTGGCATACCTGCTTGCTTAGAGGCTTGTGCCATGCCAGTAAGGATACGCTGGAAGATGGCCTGGGGGGTGGGCAACGACATGCAGTTGATGGACACCACTGCTGGTGGCAAGCTGCATTTGCTGCTGCCTGCTGCAATGGCGTGGCACTGCCTTACCAGCTCATGCACCACCAGAGACTTGCCTGCACAATACAGATCACGTGTTCATGCTCTAGCTGCAGGAGGTGTTCAATGATTCGTTCATCCACTCATTCATTCATTCGTTCATTTGTTCGTTCATTCGTTTGTTGATTCATCCATTCATCCATCCGTCCATCCATCCAGCCATCCATCCATCCATCCATCCGTCCATCCATTTATCCATCCATTCTTTCATTCACTCACTCACTCACTCACTCACTCGTTTGTTCATGCAGTTTTGCTTTATCCATCACATGATTTTTAGGTATGTACATCTGTGACAGTCAGGATACCAATAACAGCCAACCAGACATAGCCCAATGAACACATGCCACATTGCAGCTGCAGGTGGCTGCCTATTGCTGGCCACTGCTATGCTGACACCTCCTGAAGCATTCACTGTCTCATGCGCGGTAATTTTATCACATGGTACCTGCCAGTCCTGGGTTGGAAGGCACTCTCACTGCCTCACAGCCGGCAGCATGCATGAGACCACACTACCATGTCGAGACTATGACAAGGTGGACATCAGACAGCATGTCCAGCTGGGACAGCCCCAAGATCAGCAAGAAACCTCCCAGTGAGAGATTCTCATGTGGATGCAGGTGCCGAGGTTGGGGCTTATACCTGTCCCTGGGACTCCGCTGACATAGATGGATCCACCCTTGCATTCGTGCAGGCCCTGCCCTAGGAAGGTCTGTAGATCAGCCACTTGAGTCTGACGGCAGAGGGGCACCTGCCCTATTGGCGCTGCTGCTACATGCAGCACTTGCCTCACTGCTTGCACCTACACAGTGACATGATAGCATGAGTGAACCAGTCTAGCCTGTACATAAAAGCCATGCTTGCAGATCAGCTGTACAAGTCTGGTGGCTCAGGGGCACTTGCCCTGAAAGGGCTGCCTGCCAGCACTTAAGGGTCCTGTGACTGCCTGAAGCTGACTTACAGCAAGCAGATTGCAAGCTTCACATGGCTGAATGTGGTTGGTGAGAGAGTACAGATCAGCAGCCTGAGGCAGGAGAGGCCACATGAATGGCAATTCATGCAGTGCAGTGCCCTTGTCAGCGCTCCCATGAGCACCTGTCATGCCAGACCCAGCTGAGTCTGGCTGCCTAGGCATGTTATGCAAGATCAGCATATGGGTGTGCACACCTGCAGCAAGTAGTACGACTGTGCAACACGCTGTAACATGCATGTCGAGACTAGCACACCTTATGGATGTTTGTAGGGTCCCACCAGCCCTCATTACCATTCGGCCCCTCTGTGGGAGAACCCATAGCTGCCGCCTGGCCAGCCTGAGCAGTCCCTGGGACTGCCCGGCTCAATGGGGGCTTGCTGCTGGCTGACTGGGGACCAGAGCTGGGGCCAGCAGAATCCCAGTCCAAGTGCTTGCGCGCAGGCACACTGACTGGGTGATCATTGCTGTGGCCGCTGCTGTACCTGCTGTTCTCTTGACTGCTCTGATCACACAAGGCATGTGCATCTGGCATGGCAGCTGCTTGAGAAGGGGCTGCGGCAGGGCTGCTAGTTGCAAGGGCACTTGCAGGGGGGCTGTCTGGCTTGTGGGGGGAGTGGGGCTGCTGATGAGGGATGGGGGGGAGGCCGTGATGGCTGGGGTGGGTACAGGGGGATTGAAGAGGAACTGGCTGGGTGGCGCTTTCAACCAGTTGTGAAAGGGCAGGAGCTTGCTCCTGTGGGCTGCTGAAGGGCTCAAAAGGCACAAAAGCTGCCTTTTGTGAAGGCTCAGGGCGTGAAACCACACCTATGTCACGCTGCTGCAAGGGCATGCTTGATGGTGCAGGATCATCAAGATCAATGTCGCTAAGCTCATCACTGGAAGCATTAGTGCTGTCCTTCTCAGCAGCTACAGCAGGTGCTATTGCTGTGCTTCTGCCTTTTTTAGATCTGGCTATTGCTTTGTCTGCAGGCGCTGTCTGCTCTTGTGTGCCTTGGGATGTCTGCTTGCTGTTGCTGTGCCTGCGACCTCTTGCTGATTTGACCAACCCAGGTCCAGGTGTGACCTCCTGAATCACCCTGGGTGTGCGTGACCGCGTGCCTCTTCTGGGTTGCGACCCAGAAGTTGTGTTCTCCTTGTTATCAAGACCAGGGGAGGGGTCATGCAGAGCTGTTTCAAGCTTCTGCTTCTTTGCTGAGGTGCTTTGGGGGTCAACAGAACGCTCCCTCTTAGACCTTGTTGAGCCTCTATCTGCAGAGGCTGCAGCTGCACCAGAGTTTGAAGCTTCACTCACACGCCCTTTGGCTGCTCGTGCTGGAGCCTCTCTGGGGGTTGCCTGATGCCGTGTTTTTACCATGGGGCACACCAGCGCTGACACAGCCGAATCAATTCATGTTGCAATCAACATAAATTGCAGAGTCGAATAGTTGTTCTGTCGCACTGCAGCTTCAAATGGGCTCAGGTCAACAAGATCAGCTATAAGATCTGCGACTTGCCCGACCGCGTTGAGGTCACCAGACGGCTGGTGGAGATCAATGACTGAGTCAAAGTAACAGAAGCGTTCTCGAGTTTCTACGCTTGTGTGAGCCTGCCGTGTAGCTGATCAGCTCGGGCTTAAACGGATTGTCGATCTTGACCTGCTTTCAAGTTTGAACTGGGCTTGATTGAAGATGAAACGGCGGAGGAGCAGCAACATCATCGTTGATAGGTCAAGCAACTTTTCGTTCAAGTCATACGCGCCATGTGTTCAGTCCACGCAACCCTGCGAACCTGTAAGCTGCTCATCATTACCTTGCAATCATCTGAACACAGAAAATCTTGGGTATAGTCGCTGTAATGACGGTGATCCACTCGGGAGGCAATAGCAGATGCTGGTAGATGCAGCAGCTGCCTTTCAGTCTAGTGTAAACCTTGGATGAGCAAAATCACATCTCCCATAGCTGATGTGACCAAGACAGTGTACAACTCACGTGTGTACGAGCCTTCTGACGTAATGCTTTGAGAGCTGAGGCTGTTTGTCCAGTCTGCATAAAGCGGAATAGCTGCTACACCTATCCGCTCCTTGGCCCTGCAGGATAGCTTCGCTTTGGTAGACGCTCTACAGCAGCAGCTCCCTCACATTGTCCATCAAGCACCTTATCTGTGATTTTACACCCCAGCTGTTGCAAGGTGATGCAGAACAATAATGCATAGCTCATAGTTCAGCTGCTTGCAGGTGCGTAGAAATTGGCTCAGGCAGCGGATATGTATCTTGCTCTCTGGCTTGTCTGCTACAGCATCACTGCTGCAAGGCATTCTGCATTGCAACAGACATCAGCCCCCATGCTGTCAATGCAACCAAAGCAACATTGGCGGCACACCAGGTATGTCTCCAGTCAACAGGTGCATCTGGATCAGACACTGGCTTGCAGAGCCTCAGCTCACAGCCATGTCGAGTTTTTGCCAAGCATAAAACTGTCATCACAAAATCAGAGTTCAGGCACATTGACCAACGCGATGCTGGCCACCTGTGTGATGAAGTAATTGATTGCGTGAATGAATGAAGGGATGAGTAAAACTGTCATCAGCAACATGCTCACTCCCTACGCTGTCCCACAATTCTTTAAACTTAGCCACAAACCTTCTGCCTGGTGCCTGTGTTCTCTGCAAATGGTACGACCATTTGATGTGCTGATCAATAATCTGTTCGCATCGTATTGTGGTTGATCACCATATCAAGCAGTCGCCAGCCTCACAAGGCATAAGGCTTCACAAGGCATCCACAGATGCATTTGCAAAGTTGCACATCAGGGGCTTGATCCCAAGTGCAGTTGAGGGTTGGCTTGCCATCAAGATGCATGTGTCCGTATCCACAGGTGACAACTGTGGATGTGGTCCAAGCAGACCTTGTGCATCCGCTGTTCCACAGACTGCAGCAAGCAGTAGACATCCTGGTAAGCAGTAGGCATCATCCTTGCAAACCTCTGCACATGTGCAGCAGCTGCTGATGGCCTCATGGCCCAATTTTATGGTGTTGCTGATGTCTCTGTCAAGTACTGTGTGTTGCCAATGTCACACTCCCAGCATAGCATCAACTCAGGCCGTGCTGGAACATCACGTCAATCCTGCAACAGGCTGGCAAACATGGCAGCTGTGCATCAAAGCCTGGCCACTCAGAGGATGATGCAGTGTGCAGGTGTTTAACCCTCCATATGTGCCAACACCCGATGAAGAAGTGGCACGGGGTGGGATTGCAGCAGCATGGGCTGGAGGCAATAGAGGCCGTGTTGTCATTGACCGAGTTCTGCCAATGGTATACACCTAGCCCATTTATTTGTCAAGTCCCCCAAAGCCTGCACTAGCTATTTTGCATGAAGGCTGAAACACCATCACCCATGTGATCCCCGCACAAGCCTTGTCAACACTGTGATCTTGTGAAATTTCCAGTGGGATGCATCTAGCCTGCGTGTGTGCCAAATCCCACTAAGCCTGCAGTGGTGTAGCTAGTTGCATCAAGGCATCCTCACCTATGTGATCCTTGCACAGGTCACAATTTGTCAACACTCTGAATCTGTGAAACAGCCATGAGTACAGGGCCTGCAGCCAGTGGGCTTGTACTGCTGCATGTGAGCTGTTGTTGTGACTGACATGTACATTGCAAATTATGTCTCTGTGCAGACTGAGCAATGCCTTTGACAAGTGCTGTTTGCAGCCAGACCCTGTCAAAGGCATTATTCAATTGCGCAGAGGCAGAATTTGCAATTCACATGTCGGTCACAACAACAAACCGCATTTGCAAGCAGAAGCTGTTGGTGCAGCTCGGGTAGGATGGTTTGTCACCATACATGGTACAAAATCAAACAACTGCAAGCCCCCCTGCATGGATTTGGACCCACACCAACTCTTCCCCCACGCAGGGACATCCCATGGGAAGGCAATATGTGCAGTGAGCTGGAATGATCTTATTCACATAATTTTAAGCAACGGAACAGTATGTTTGCTCAGCCAATTACTACCTCACGCTCTTCTGCAAAGCCGATGCAGGTAGACCACCTCAAGTCACATGATTGCAAGACCTTGAAGGCAGGCAGCTACTAAAGACTGTCCGTAGGGCAAGACACATGTTTGCATGAATGAAAGCACGCTGCAGGTACCCAAGCTGCTGAGCAGAGGGGGACACTTCTTCATGGTCACTGTCCCAGAGAATGATCCTCAGGGTGAGAAATCACATTTCCATCAATAACAATGTAGACGCTTCCTGGCTTATGACTGCAAGCAAAGCTGAAAACATGGTCTGATTGCTGTTCTGTATGCCAAAAACAAAGTGGTGATGTGTTGGAAACAAAGAGTTGTGTGCTGGCCTGCAGAGATACTGAGCATGATGGCTACTCAGGGACTTCATGGTATGCTTTGTGCTGACAGCCCATGTGCGCCTGCTGATGCATGCATGAGTAGCTGACGTCAATTGTAATGCCCCCACACATATTCCATGGCTGTGAGTACTTACCCTGTGGATTAATTGGCAGAAAAATCTGCATCACTGTTGAACCAAATGTCTGCAGGTGTTGCTGCATCTCATTTCACGTTATTGGTTGTCATGGCCCTTCGTTTCACGTGTCATATGATGACTTGTGGCATGCTGCTTAAATGGAGGTATGCACAAACATACAGACCTGCAAGAGTTGGTCATCGTCTGCAGGGTCAATTGTGCTGACCAGACGAGCTGACGAAGAGCTGCTACACATTCTTCATGTCATCAGAGAATGACAAGGTGCTACTGCACATTTTGCATGATGATGGCGACTGCAAGCTTGCTAGTCTCACCTGCACCTGCAGCAGGACGGAACCCGAAGTGACTGAGCTTCATTCAGTGCAGTCAGAAGCAGACCACAAGATCACAAAAGCCACCCTTCTTGGGAACAATTGCCCGTAATCAACACCACAATTGACTTGCAAGTTGATAGTTGAAATGAATTGCTCAAACTGAGCTCAAATTGAGGCCTAACTTCAGGTACTTCAGCGCCAATTTGGCTTTCACTTTCATGGGCGGGTCTTCCTGCTGAAGCACGAATTTTACAAGTGATACAGACACGGAAGTGTAACAGCGATCAGCCCACTGCAGTGCACATCTGGTCTGGGGTTCTCAGCAACCTTGCCATGTTGTTTAACGATGCCACTGAGAAGCAACAGTTGCCTGATGCATTGCTGGGCCTGATTTACCCTCATGTGAGTGGCTGAGCCAGTGTACTCGTCCACCTTGCAGTATGCCTTGCAGAACGGTGTTGCTTGAAGGAACATCAATTTCAAATATTGGTGTTACTTGCCTTTGGAGATGTCAATACGTGCAACAGACACAGGTCAGAGCTTGCTGTGGCATGCATGATGGCCAACGTTATATGGCAGATTCATCTGACATGCATGCAGTTCAGTGGCTTCTGATAGGACTTTGCTCCCCAGGATAGAGCAAAAAGTTTGGAGAACCCTACAGGTCAGCCTAATATACAATGACAGAATATTCAGAACCTAAGGCAAAAACAAGCTCTCTTTTGGTGTACTCAAATTTGGTCTTAACATAAATCAGATGCACAGCAAAATCGACATGCAGACACATGCAAGCTCTTTGCAACAAGAGCAAAGCAGAAAATTGGTTCAACGAGAGCTTGATTGCAGCAGCTTTGCACGACCAGGGCTTCTGAGCTTGGTCAATGCCTTGTCCTCAATTTGCCTCACACGCTCCTTGGACAGACCATATGCTGCACCAATGTCATTGAAGGTCATGCATGTGCCGTCAGCATCATGCAAGCCATAGCGCATGCGAATGACATTGCGCTCGCGAGGCAGCAGAGTGCTGAGCAAGGTGTTGACATCATCTTTGGCCCTGTTATCCTTTGGCTCGTCGCCTAGCGGCTCTGCTGCTACTACATCCATCAGATTGAGCTGCTCAGATTCTGTTTTGCTGGTGGGTTGGGCGTAAGCTGGGCTGTCAAGAGAGCGTGCTGGTTCTGCCTGTTTCAAAAACGCCCTAACCTTGGCCCCTGTCAACCCGAGCTCAGCCCCAATTTCCTCATGCGTCGGCATTGCTGTGCGCTTCTCCTCAATGAGTTTGATGCGAGCCTTGTGAATCTTGCCGCAGATGTCATAGACATGGACAGGGACTCTGACAATCTGAGAGTGGTTGGCTATGCACCGCGCTACGGCCTGTCTGATCCACCAATGGGCGTAGGTGGAAAACTTGAAGCCCTTAGATGCATCAAACTTCTCGATGGCGCGCACCATGCCGGTGATGCCCTCAGGGATGAGATCTGCAAACTCGACCCCTCGGCCCAGATACTTTCGGCATAGGGAGAAGACTAGGCGCAGGTTGTACTGAACCATCAGCTGTCGTGCTTCTACCGCATTTACGCGCACCTGTGTCACAACACTTTGCAAGGTGATCCAACTGCACACACACATGCTATCATCTGAGCCTGAACTGAGATAAGTAGTATCTCATGGCAACCTCGACTGAGACTGCAACCACTGTGCAGGGGTGACATGTGGTCCCGGACAGCAGCTTTTGCAACAAATATAGCAACCAGTTGCCTGTACCTCATGTCAGAATGCAGACCAGGCGCTGCTCACAAGTGGATGGACATACTATGTTGCAGATAGAATGCAGTGAATTGCTGGTTGGGTGCAATGCAAGTTGCAGCACCAGATATTCGGCATTCTCTGGCGCTAGCATGACGCTCTACAACCAGGCATTGACCAATGTCTGGGGATAGTGAGATGCATAATCAGCGCAGCATTTGCTACACAACTTGATGGTTGCTGCGCTGCAATGTGCAAAACTGATCTCACCTGATGCAAGGCCTCTGCAGACATGCCATGCAGCTCATCTGGCAATGCATTTGCCAACTCATCCCCTGTGGGCTCTCTCTGCAGCTCATTGGTCAGAGAGGCCGTGACAGAGTCCACTGTGCAGCCTCTCTGACAAATCCTGGACAGACGTCCCTCCTCGCTTCTGGTGAGCAAGCTGGAGTCTCCAAGGTTATACAGAAACATGGACACTGCATCAGCTTCTGCAAGTGACCTGGGAAAAAGCAACAGCACTATGTCAGTAAAATGAATGGCAGCCTGCTTTGCCAGATGTAGCAGGACATGCATTTGCTCACCTGCAGCAACAGCCATGCAGGGAAAAAGGTATGCAGAACAGCCTATGAAGCTTGCAGGCCAAAAAGGCAGCACACACCTGCTGATTCTGTTCCTTTGCTTTTCACTTTGCAGTCTTTCTCTGATGATAGCACAGTACTGGCTGTCAGGACACCGGCTGGACGGGACTTCAGCTATGACACCTTGGCTCTGTGGTCGATTTCGACGTGTTGAGGCTGCATACACTCTGCTGGACCGTCGTATGGACCTTGAGCTGGAGCGCTTTTGATACCGCCGGGACGTAAAAGGGACAGCAGAATTTACATCACGGCTTCTGCCCGATGTTGAAGCCTGCGTCTGCGCCTGCCAGCTGCGTTCAAGCTGTACGAAATCACCTTCTAAATCTGAAGCGCTGTCAGGTGTGGACTGCTGCTCCTGGCTGGACTCAAGCTCTGCAGCAGACTGTGCCCTAAAGCTTGCTTCTAGCTGACGCAGGCGATTTTCAACGCTGACGAGCGGGCTGTGCAGTGAGTCTTGTTGTGCTGTCTGTGCTTCTGTAACGACAGATGCTGCCACAGACGCCGCTCTGGCTTGGGAACTTAGTGATTCACAACGGCAGGGTCTTTGAGGACTACTGAAAGCACGTCGACGTTTCGATGGCACAGACAAACTACGTTTGGCTCCTACGTGCCCAGGCGTACACGTGTGAGTGGGATCAAGACCGCACGAGAAAGGTGAAGCACCAACAACTGACATTCTATCAACGCATAAGTTGCAAAAACCTATGGCAACGGCAATTGCGCAAGCCGGGGTGCTGCGGACGCCCAAGAGATACTACCGCAAGGTGATTGGGTCCTTTGTGAGACATCTAAAACAAATCTTGTGCGATTCTTCTAAGAAAGGGTTTCTAACAAATTTGACAGGAAATTCCCACGACCCTAAACATCCCACGCGGACAACCTGACTCAGCCTTCCTGTGATGCTTGCGTTCTCGACTCCGTGTCGTGCAAGGTTGTGTCCGACAGTTCAAGCGCAAATGCTGGCACAATTTTTGCTTGCGTAAAGCAAGTGCTACAGTTCTCTCGGTGGACATGAGGTGCTGTTGGGGCTGTTCGACATCTTACGGTGTCGATCCGCAGCCCGCTGCAGCCCATCGCCTTCACGCAGCACCCGCGCTACATGTAGTGTGTGCAAAATACTACTTGCGCGCGCTGTTGCCTGGCTCGGGACGCGGCAGCACCCTCTTGGGATCCTTCAGTCATAGCAGGTCACTAAGTGTTCTATTAGCGGCACAGAGCCGCACTCGAGTACAACGAATTCAGGTGCAAACACTTTGCAGTAGCAATGATCGCCAATCAAGCAACAGCCGGCGACCAAAACGCGGCTGGCCTCCCTGGAAGTGGCCTGAAGAAATCCCAAGCTTGTCAAGAATAGCGTTCAATGTCACAGCATTCCTCCTGTTGATGCGGATATGGCCTTTGCATGGCAGAAACCCCTTGGGTCAAGCTCAGCCTGTGGCAGTTCAGGTCCCCTTCTCGGAGTTCATCCAGCAAACTGACTCCGACCATGTTTCAGCAGTGACTGTTGACAATAGGTCTGTCAAGTACACACTTCGCCCAGATGCTCCAGCATTCAGAAACATACCTCAAAAGGATGAAGCGGTCAATGTTGCATTCCAGACCACACGACCTGCGGACTATGCCATGCCTTATGAAACCCTGGTCAAGCAGGGGGTTCAATTTGCAGCTGTGGACAGCCGCAACAGCCCAATGTTGACTGTTTTGGTAGGGCTCTGGCAATCTGCAATCATAGCTTTGATAACAGTGTACTTTTGTGTGCTTTGCTGCTACCATGCATTGGCCCGTTCAAGCATATGCATATTGACAAAGTTGTCATACATCAACACCTGCTTCTCCGCTATTGCTCCATGCCATGCGCAGGGTGTCACATCATTGGCCATGCACACCAGGCTTATGCTTACACACAATAGCAACTTGTCCAATAATGCCCTCAATCACCATCTGCACATTTCGTCCAGTGGCTCTGCAGCATCCAATGTATGTATGCAATGCTGGTGCATGCAACCACCTCAATCATGGACATGCATGCCAATCAAGTGTGTGCCATGGACATTGCCTATGAGACCTGTATGCCATGCAGGTATATGCTATGTACATTGGACTTCTGCTGAGTGCACTCAACAAGCTTCCGCTGAAGCTGCCTGGCAATAGTGCAGGCAGGCGGCATGTTCAGAAGTCCAGCACATCAGAGCCAGTCACCTTTGATGATGTTGCTGGGGTGGATGAGGCAAAGGAGGAGTTGGCTGAAGTAGTGGTATGTCCTCTACTTGGTGCTGTGGTTGTTTCAAACTGGCTGACATGACATCATGCATGTCATTGGCAAAGTCAGCTTGATGCAGTTGCAAGGCATGGAGCATTCCTATTTGCAGAGACTAGCATAACGTTTGATATGGCGCAAAAAGTTCTTTGCCAGAGCCTCATGGGCCGTGCTTGCAAGCCATGTAAATTGACAGATCAGATTTGAGCTTGCCAGCTCCTGTAGTAGCAAGCAGTGCTGGGCATGTGAGATTCAGGAGCACACACACATAAGACGTCCTGCACACACCTATCTTGTCATGAGCTGGAAAGAGTTTGATTATTATTATTAGTGTTACATACATAAGACTGTTGCAGGAATTGCTGAGGAGCCCTGAGAAGTTTAGCAAGCTGGGGGCCCGTGCCCCCTCTGGGGTACTGCTTGTGGGCCCCCCGGGGACAGGCAAGACCTTGCTGGCCAAGGCTGTGGCTGGCGAGGCTGATGTGCCCTTCTTCAGCATCAGGTCAGCATCAGATTCTTGGCGATTTTGTTGCTTTTGATGGTTCCGGTCACCACGATGCACACTATCACAGTCATCACCATCATGGTTCAATTGAAGTGTCTGCAGAATGTGATGTAGTTTGCCGGTGTATGCACAGATGTCACTTGACTGGAGCAAAATGTTGGCACTGTTGTAGTGCTCTTGCCCAATTGGCAATCCTGCTAGCATGGAATGGCCAATCAGCTGTACCTAGACTGTGCTATAGATTGGTCTGTTACCAGGTGTAATAATAATAACAACTCACAGGCGTTCCAGCTGATTGCTCTTGCCAGGTACCTACTAGGTGCGCCTAAACCCCAGCCCTGGCATCATGTGAGCCAACATGCACAAACATGAGACATCAAATGATATACATTGATTGATTGATGAAGCCGAGTCTGAGCTACTCATGTGGTGTGCAGTGCGAGTGAGTTTGTTGAGCTGTATGTGGGCATGGGTGCCATGCGCGTGAGGCAGCTGTTTGCCCAGGCACGAAAAGAGGCTCCAGCCATTGTCTTCATTGACGAGATTGATGCTGTTGCCAAGGGTGAGCTTCCCCTTCTGCATGCATGCACACGTGTTGCTAGCGAGAGAGCAAGCAAGCAGTGTGTGTGTAAGTGGGTGGATGGGTTTGCAAGTGAGTGTGTGATTGCACGAGTGAAGAGATCCATGATGACAGGAAACAGAGGATGCACCCAGGTGAATGCAGATACACATTGGCACCTGGCATCAAAACTCAAGTGCATACCACAATCAATAATGCTGGTTGGCATGCCATAATCAATGATGCTGGTCGTTATCTCTGCTATAGCCAAGGGAGCCAAGGGAACAAATACTGTCTGCCATGCTGTTGAATGCTTGTGTCATTATAGCAACACAATCCTAACTCAATTTCCGTAAAACTTGCCTGAATGCAGCTATGCATTTTTCTGTTTGTTCCTGTATGCAGCAAGTGTTGAAGACTATACAACACCAACCATGATGATATCAACATTATAATTGAAAATAACAACAGCATAAACAACAATATTGCCAATTGTGCACGGTCTGCATCAGTCATGCATGGCTGGTGCAGGCAGAGACACCAGTCATGACGATATCAGCATCTAACAAAACCAACAACACAAACAATGATGTTACCAATGGTGCATGGTCTGCATCAGTCATGCATGGCTGCTGCAGGTAGGGACACCCGGTTGAGGGGCGTCGGCAACGATGAGAGGGAGCAGACGCTGAACCAGCTGCTGACCGAGCTCGACGGCTTTGACTCAAAGCAAGACAAGATGGTCATCTGCATTGCGGCCACCAACAGAGCTGATGTGTTGGACCCCGCCCTGCTCAGACCCGGCCGCTTTGACAGGAGGGTGGCAGTGGAGAGACCTGACCGCATAGGTACAGCAGATCTCTCGCTTGTGGAGTTCGTTCTTCGGCCAACTATAATTGGTGTGTGCATGCTTTGCCAGACTGCTTGCAAAGCTACAACGCATGAGTTGTGATCTGATAGTAGACGGTGCAAGCACCTCTTGACATACTGCTTGCCCAGCTACAGTGCGTGCCATCCTGAATGTAAACAGTGCAAGCACCTCTCAACAGGCTGCTTGCCAAGCTACAACACATGCTGGAGTTGCTATCTGAAGGTATGTGGTGCATGCCCCTGTGCTTGCCGAGCTACAGTGTACTCTAAAGTTACGACCTGTTCCCCCCCCCCCCTACCTTTTGATATATTTACTTCAATGTGTTATTGTTGATATCTGAGTGGTGCGCATGCAGGGAGGCAAGAGATCTTACAGACACACATACAGAAGCAGGGGTTACCCCTGGGGGCGGATGTCACGGTTGACAGCATAGCTGCCAGCACCACAGGCTTCACTGGCGCTGACCTGGCAAACCTCATCAATGAGGCTGCTCTACTGGCAGGCCGCTCAGACAAAAGTAAGCCCAGAAGGCAGCATTCCGGTCAAAGGGCACACCCTTTGCCTTTTGGTTTGCAGAGGTTGCCTTTTGATTTGCAAAGGTTGCCTTTTGGTTCGCAGAGTTTGCCCTCTGGTTGCACAAAATAGTAGGCAAGCTTGATGTGTGCCCTGCTGCTTGGGCCTCCCTATGCATTAGCAGTTCAGGTCCTTGTATGCAATGTGCTATTCGACAGTCATCAATAGCAGTGAGTCAGCAGTGAGCGTGTAGTCAGTAATTCAGTGTCCAGGACTCTTGAGCGCAACACACCACATGGGAGCACCTGTCACATTTGAAATTGTTGTTGCTGTTCTTCATGAGAACAGACAAGTTTGTCAGGTGTATGTTTTGCACAAGCTCAAGCAACATCACCTCTGAATTCTTATTGTCAATGAGTCTCAGGACAAGATGGGGTCATGCAACTAGCGAACCCATAGATGCATGTCTTGAATTACACAGCATGAAGTGGATTGCAATGCACACAGACCCTGGAAAGGCAACATCAGAAGCAAGATTGTGTTTAAACTGCAAAACCCCACGTCTCCAGTGGTGCTGTGCAGGTGAGGTGGGTCAGACGGATTTCGACCAGGCCATTCTGAGGGCTGTGGCAGGTGTTGAGAAGAAGAGGAGCGTGCTGCAGGGAGCAGAGAAGGAGAGTGTTGCCAAGCATGAGTGCGGGCATGCCCTAGTCAGCACAGCGGTGGCCACCCTCATTCCCACTTCCCCACAGGTCAGCAATGCCTCTTGTCTCACCTGCAGCAGCTGCCAGCCTTGTGTTGCATTTGCAGCATTCTGTTCAACAGGAAATGTAAATTGCTTGATTGACTCTCAGGATGACTGTTTGTGTCATCATTTGGGTCCCATGTAGTCATATCCAGCTGTCTTCCTGGGCATCATCTGAAACTCATTCCTAATCCCACAAACCATAGCCAGTATACCCGATGCCCCCTGTTCAGGGTAGTCCCCCTCTACCCTTGCCAGCGCAGGCTGAGCCCCCAAGGGTAGCCCCCTTTTCCCCCTACCCAGGACACAAAACTGGAACATTCTTGTGGTACTCCAAACACAAGTGCATCTTCCTCTTTCACCAACTACGCAAATCCTGCTGCAGGTGGAGAAGCTGAGCATCATACCCCGCAGTGGGGGTGCCCTGGGGTTCACCTACACCCCTCCCAAGACAGAAGACCGGGCCCTCATGTTTGACAATGAGATCAGGGGTCGGCTGGCTATGCTGATGGGCGGCCGGGCAGCAGAAGAGCTCACCTGCAGCCACCTCTCTACAGGTATGGGATGCGCCAGACAAAGCTAGGGCTTTCATTCAGGTCTCTGCAGGTCTGGTGGTGCTTATCAGCAGCCTGATGTCCTCTTGTTACAACATCATCGTTCCTGCTGTACCTTCAAAGAGATATGGCTACTCCTTTCAGCCCAGACTTTGATCATGACGGGCCCCTGCATGTGTGTGCAGATCATGTCATGTTGCGATGCTGGCTTGCGGAAGCACATTGTTTGCTGCTCACAAAATTCTGCTGATGCAGGGGCCAGCGA
>JAABUK010004019.1_pt1 | contig 24389 bp, 29 predicted proteins | sample 5559141 | NCBI WGS metagenome assembly JAABUK01 (sample SAMN10711869, study PRJNA513367) | rock metagenome | isolation source: Antarctica rocks | place: Antarctica: Victoria Land, Pudding Butte nord | collected 2016-01-03
GGCGAGATTATGGCGGGACCTGGATGTTATGGCGGTGTTCGGCGATGTTATGGCGGTGTTCGGCGATGTTCGGCGAGATTATGGCGGGACCTGGATGTTATGGCGGTGTTCGGCGATGTTATGGCGGTGTTCGTGTTCGGCGATGTTCGGCGAGATTATGGCGGGACCTGGATATTATGGCGGTGTTCGGTGATGTTATGGTGTTATGGCGGTGTTCGGCGTTGTTCGGCGAGATTATGGCGGGACCTGGATGACGCCCTGAAGGACGAGCTCTACCGCATCCGTGGGAGGGGCCCTCCGCCCGATGACCCTCCGAGCTTCAATTCACGATCGTGACAGATTGGATCCTGGGCAATGCCAAGTTTTGATCGAACATAGCCCAGTGGGATTGAGGAGATGTCTGACTGTCAGCTGTTGACCAATTAATTCACATACCCTTCCCATCAATCTCTATTTGGCCCTTGGCGATGTCAACAAAGGAGAAGAACGCCTTTGCAAGTGTAGATTTCCATCCTCCAGTCACCAACTATGCCGACTCTTTATCCTCCCTGCACACTGAAAGACACGTTGTGAAGGATGTCTGGAAGTTATGGTCCATACCTTGCTGCAAGATTTGAGACCTGCAGTGCTCCTTTGCTTGGCCAGCCTTCAGCAGCTTGAGAAGTCATGTCACCCGGTAAGGGAGTGTCTTGATCAGCAAAGCTCACTAAAAATCCACCGATTTTACGACCTGATGACAGCAGTTCCAGCTACAGTCTCACCGTAGACTGAATTGATAGGACCTGGTATGACAGATTGCAGACGCTGCATTTGCGGCGAAGCTGACCGGAACCATTTGCCCTAGTGCAAGCTCAGTGCACAAACTTGCGGTACAAATGAATGGTGCAACAATCTTTTGGACCTCATCAGTCATCATGTTGCTTTTGACCACAATCGCACCTGTAGCCGAGAGACGTGTCCTTGAGTATGTAGATTTGACTTGTGGAAAGCCATCACTGAAACATGCAGATTCTGGACAGATGAATCAGATCAAGAAGTACTTGACCCTCATAGTGTTTTCTCCTGGATGGCCTTATACAGCGGTGTAAGATGGTTTGATTGGTCTCTGGGAGCTGATGTTTTCATGTGCAGCTGAGTTTGGCTGGCATCATTTTTGAGAACTTCTGGTTTGCTTCGGTGGATAGGAAGCTTGCGTGCGATAAAACAAGTCGGTGACTGCGCATCACAAGGCAGTGCACTTATCAACGTATCAGATTCACTCCCAGATGCTTGAATCCATGCTGCGAGCCAAAATGCAATTCTTTGCCAAAACAAGTGCAGGATCAATTATACAACGATTTGGAGGTGATCTAAGTAGTGATGCCACTGGCTGGCTGTGCCACTATTCATCTCTGAATTTTAGAAATCTGCCTTTTACTGCTCAGAGCTGATTGGAGAGCTTGCACTATGAATAGTGAGCCGACTCTTTTCAGGAGAAAAAACCCCAGGAGTAACAACAGCCCAGTCCTTGTCAGCGTTGTGTACATGTCACTTCTTGTCCTCATTGCAGCACACTCTGAGAAGTCCAGCCCATGCTTCATTGATCTACACAATCCGCAGTACAAAAGCAGAAGATCTGTCAGTCACTCCTTGTAGATACACAATCTTCAGTCCTTGACAATCCTGAAGTCTCTGTGAGTATTATGACCGTACCCACCCAACTATGATTTGGATCGAACTCACGTCCAAGCAACCCTCATGCCCCTCGGACTATCAATGAATGGAGGCGATCGTCGTACACAATAGCGGTATGGTATAGCCTTGACAATGGAAAAGCTAACGACAGGTTGACACAATCAATAATTGTCAAATGCGACAGGTTGACACAATCAATAATTGTCAAATGCAACCAACGACGAGTGCGGGTAAGACATAGACTCACCAGTCTAGTCTTACACAGCACGAGAGATAACTCAACCTGACGGTGGATACTTCCACAGCAGGCTGGTCGTCGGTAGGGTAGGTCCGCTAGTTACAAGACGTTGCATAACTAGCTACAAGAACCTCGATACCAGATCTCTAGCGGATATCAATCAATCTGGTCGCTCTATTATACCTCGGCATACCTCGGCCTCTTCCGCTCTTGCCACTCCAAACCCGAGACTTCCATGATCCTTCTCCCCGTTTCTACAGCACTCCAGGGGTTTCTCCAGCCTTAGTCCTCTGCCCGTCTGCCTGTCCATGAAGTCCCGCGGTAATCGGACCCGGTTCTCTTCGGGGGTGCGGACATAGCGCGTGTTGGGGACAAGGAGAGTGCGGTGGCTAGGTTGATACGTGGCACGGTCTGAGGGGAAGCTGTAGCGCGCGTGGTAGAAGAGTGCTTACCCGCTGGCCGGTGTGGAATGAGGGACCATCAATAAGTCTTGAAACCTTGATACGCTCGCATATCTTTGGTACCCGCTCGACAGTTCTGGACGTGGGTCATGCTTGTATCCGAAGGCTTGATCCCGCGACTGGGCTGTTTTTGGTACGAAGTTCACAGATGTGTCGGCGAATGTCGAACACAGTTGCAGACGTGCAGAGCTTATTGTTCGAATTATTTCGGCGTCATTGTGTGGTGGCGTAGCTCGTGGTTATGACGGGCTGGGGTCATAACAGCTATAGATATCCAGACCATCCTCTGATCAACAACTGTCTCAAGCTAATTTGAGCTGTCTTGGGTTGTGAAGATCGATCATCTACTATTAAGAAGCATCAGTAAGAACCACACCTAATTGGCGTGCAAGCGCTCGACGGTCTGTGACAGTATGAAGGACGAAGTGAGTTTCAAAATCGCCACCAAATCACGTCCCATTTTCGCGCCTTTGTGAAGCTTCACAAAGCCGTTTTGCAAACATCCTGACGCACGATCACCGTTGAGCATAGAACATACCTCGTATCCCCCCGAATCGTACCTCCGCTGAAATCGCTGTCATCATGAACCAATCCTACCCGACCTTCCCCACCAATCCCCAATACTCCCAAGCCCCCCAGATGGCCTACCCGAATGCGCAGAACATGCAGTCCCACGGTCCCGGAGCGATGATGATGCCGCAAGATCTCGCGAGTATCCAGCAGCAGGGGTATATGCAACAACAGCAGCAGCTCGCCCAGGCTCAGGCTCAGATGATGGCGCGGGGATACGCGTCGAGTTCGAGTAGCACGCCCGCTCACAAGAAGAAGAAGCCGGTTGGTTTCGCCTTTCCCTGTCCTTCTTGTCCGTTCAAATTGAGGAGTTGTGTAGCCAAGGCCGTCACCTCAGGCCCAGATGATGCCCCGACACACCCAACACCTCGGCCCACCCCATTTGTCCGAACATTACCTGAAACACGCGATGTCAGGGCCGGGGGATATCGAGCCCTGGGCGGACGCGCTAGATGAGGTGGATCCGAGGGAGATGGCGATGGGGAGGTTTAGGGCGAGGCAGGGGATCTTGGGTGAAGTGTTTGGGCCGGAAACTATCCGTGAGCCTCTGCTTCTTCCCACGGGGCTTGTGTGCGGTACGGTGCTGAGGGTGGGATAGAGGAGATACCGATTGAAAAGGGGGATCCGTGGGCTGGGTTGGGGATGGACGGGGAGACGCTTGAGGCGAAGGTGGTATGTTTCTGCTTACGCTGAAGCTGTGAAAGTGCTCACAAGATTCGCAGCAAGCATTGGAAGCGGGGAATGCAGAGTTGGAAGGGAAGATGGACAGCGAGCTCGAGGGTTTTCTACAGCGATTATAAGATGTCGAAAATGGAGGCGGAGCATCGTGAAGGGCTTTGAAACCCGCCTCACGGTGCGTCGATGCTATTCCTGTCACGCTCTTACCGATCATCAATCATGAGACAATCGCACAGGGCCAGGTGATTCACCGGGACAATATGGTCTTCAGGACCTGTCTACTGATGAGATTTAGGGCTTTTTTCACATCACAGACGAGTTCAAGTACCCTCTGCTGATTTAGCGAGCGGGTGGTCGTCTTCTGGGAGCCACCCCTTCGCTCCTTCGGGAGCTGGGCATGGAGATTGTGCTCCGCTACAGAGCATCTTTGTGGTTTCCGCTACTGCTATCGCTGAAAGTAAGCACGTGTTCTGAGCCCCGCTTTGATTGTAGTTTGGAATGCAACATTTCCCTACCACATATTCGGGAACCCCTCTCCACCGACTTTCAACGTGAGACAGTATGGTCCCCTTGAACGAGAGTTGAGGAACTCGTCGGCTTCTACAAGGGGTCTTCACATGTCTAACCTGCAGAAATCTCTCTCCTTCTATCCGCCCCGTCCAACTTCTGCCCCGCCCCCTGCCGCGAAGCCGCTTCCGGGCAGCTCGCCGCCATACAGCACTTCACACGTCCCAATCCGTCCCTCTCCCTTGGTGAGCAATGTCCAGGTGAACGGTCGGAGTATCTTACAAGGATCCGGCGTTGCCTCGTCCAGTAGCACCTTGCAAGTAGCGGTAGGGAGGGGTGGTAAGGGGAAAGGTCGGGTCCTAGGGATTCAGGAGAGATTGAAGGCTGAGATTGATGGGGTGGTGAAGAGACGGGCTGGAGGGGTACTTGCTAGAGGGTGAGTCAGGATTTAGGGAGGGAATCTTTGCTGAAGCGCTGAGCGCAAGTGCAGGTTCATCCTGAAGACAGGTGGGCTAGGGTTTCCTCGTCCTCAGTCCTCATCTCTTACGGTCCATGATCAGACCACTACCCGAATGGACGAGCTCTCGACCTAGACCTGACAATTCAAGGGGCTCCGAACTTCCGAGCTCCAGACGAAGAGGGTCTGAATGTGTTCGGAGTTAGTGGATCACGACAATGTCTTACCGCGGTATACCCCATGACTGACACTGCATGTCCAGGTTGCTCAACCGACGGTCCCGGGTCTCAAGTCCATCCTTACGATCCTCGGCTGCCAGCCTTCATACCGCTCAAGTATCTCTATCCGGCGTGGCTCCTCAAGCCAATCGGATGGCAGATCAAACGGTACAACATTGCGGAACGTTTCGTCATCCTCTGCTCCCCCACCGAGCGGAGCAGAGCAGGCTGTATCGGACGCGGAAGGTGGGACAGCCATCTGGTTCAGTACACGCGAAGAAACCCTCATCTACTGCAATGGCCGTCCATACGTCCTGCGCGACGCTTCGAGTCCGCTCAAAACTCTCACATTGTCTGACCGGGCTACGAATCTCGAAGATATCGAACGGCGATTGAAGCTTGATATCCTAGAGGAGTCGAGGCGATATGGAGGAATGATCCTGATCCATGACGAGGTCTCGAGTGGGGAGATCGTGCCGACGTGGATGAGCGTTGATGAGGAGAGTATACGGACTCCGAAGGAGGTTTGGGAGGATGTCATCAAGGAGGGCTGGCGGGTCGGATACTGGAGAATACCTATCGCCCCGGATAGACCGATCGAGGTGAGTGCATCTGAATACGTACGAGCTGTCAGCTGATGGACAGTACAGGATAATTACCTGGACGCGTATGTGTCGGCGCTGAAAGACATCGACCCATTGACAACTTCGCTGGTATTCAATTGCGGCATGGGCGTCGTTCGGAGTACGTCCATTGATGGCAAATTTAGCCACCGGCGCTGATAGAGCTCAGCGACATTCGGCATGTGCGCGGCACTGCTGATCCGGCGGAAACAGTTCCTTCTGAGAGATCTCGACGATCCATTCCTAGCAGGATCTGATGCTTCGGGTCTGGTCACGGTGAGTAGGCACGCCCAGTCTTACTGATGTCTGAATGATGACTTTGCTTCCAGCCAGCACTAGGACCACAAGCTGCCTACTTCCTCGAGCAGGCGACAGTGCAACAAGCCATGAACAAGAGTCTTCTACGAATGACCCGGGTCCTAGAGCGGAGTCAGTGCCATTCCCCTCACATATGATGACATCGGGCTCATTCGACTCTAGATCTTCCGTCGAAGCACCCCTCGACCGCCATCGATCTCCTCGCGTCTCAGCCGAGCCTGCTTGAGCAGCTCCGAAGAGCTCACATGGGCAACTATCAGATCGTCATGTCGCTTTTATCTAGTCTCGATAATGGACGTCAGATGAAGCGGCTGGTCGACGAGATCATCGATACCTGCAAGTAGCACCCTTGATTGCGTCTTTTTTCGACTGATGTTTTTAGGTGATGCTGTTGTCAATTTGCGCGAAAACGTTATCGAGAACCGAATCCGGTATAGCGTGTCAGCAACGGAAGACAAAGGCCGACAAGCCCTGGTGGAGAAGGCTCTTCGCTCACTCGAGCAATACTTCGACCTCATCGTCTTCGCGTCGTACGTCGAAGAGGAGGAAGCGGGAGATACAGGAGTAACATTCTCCTCTTGGCTTAAGAGCCGTCCGGAAATCTGGAATCAAATCAAGATCATGCGGAGACAAGGCGGGGACCGGCTGTTCGCATTTGCCCCGGTCAACGACCTCAGCATCATCTCCCGCTCTTCCGACTTCGGCGATGACGCCGCGAACCGGTCGCATACTGTTGACGGGCGGAGACGAGATGTGGACTTGCAAGGCGGAAAGGTGGTCGGCGATGAGTGGGCGGATCATGTGGTCAAGAACCGGAATGGGATCATGCTGCGGGCGTCGACATTACTAAAATCAGATCTTTGGCGTGCAGAATCTGCCAATTCAGCCGAAGGTATTCGAGGCGCCATCGGCTTCCGGCAGATCCGCGGTGGGTCTATCTTCGCAACCGGTCAGCCTACGCATGATGCGATAGCCACTATGCTCACCACTGTACGCGAGAGATGTCCGGCTACCCGCAATGTCATATGGGTATGCCTGCGAGAAGAGCCTCTGGTGATGATCAACGGTTGGTTCTGACCAACTTCCTGACGTAACAGCTTATGTCCTGTTCAGGTTCACCATACTGTTTACGGTTAGACAGCACCGCGCTTCGCAACATGCGAGATTACTCTGGCGTCTCCGCGTCCCGCCTGGAAATCCTCGAACAGCGACTCAAGAGCGATGTCATCGCTGAGCTTGCCGAATTCCAGGGCCAAGTACTACTTCACAGCGAGACAGCCGATGGCGATGTGGTGCCGGTCTGGGAAAGAGTTGACAAGCTTGACATCGCGACCATCCGGGAGATGATGGATGATGCGGAGCACTCATCGAAAGATGTGGATCTGACTTTCGTCCGGATACCGGTGACATCCGAATCATCGCCTGACGTAAGCAAATGGGCAGGGACCGGGACTGAATGATACAGTTCCACGACTTGACGGAGCTTCTCGACCTGCATATGCGAGCCGACCTGGAGACGAGTGCATTCATCCTGAACGATCAGCTCGGAAGGGGACGCAGCTCGACGACAGCAGTCATCGTTCTCCTCATTCAGCGATGGCTTCGGAGAAGCCGGGACCCGTCATCGCACCAGACTCCATCCCGAGGGGGCAGCCGGCCGCCTTTAGGACGGCGAACGACGGTGGCATCGAAGACGAGCTGGCAGATCATCAACAGCTGCTTGCGGGTCATCCGGAATGGGCTCGAGGTCAAGCGGGTGGGCAGCTTCGATCAAAGCCTGACTTAGCTGATGATGAGCGGCAGGTGGTGGACGAAGCCATTGACGCTACGGCTGCACACTTCAACCTGCGGGATGCGATCGAGGACCTCCGTTCGAAGGCAGAGGAAGCGAAAGACCAGAATGAGAAGAACAGTATGGTCGAACGCGGTAAGTGGTGTCAAGCAATGGACGGGCTCTCCCTGACGCGGTGGAAAGGAGTCTACCATTTGCGGCGATATTTCCATCTCCTGGTATTTCAGGCCTACCTGAACGATCGAGCAGCCGAGGAGGAGATTCCGTATTCCTTCGAGTCCTTTGTCAAGCATCGTCCCGGTATGTCTCCCCATAGGCCTATGGTCTCATCTTAACTGGGAGAATTTCAGTTTTCAAAACGCTAGAGAGGGAGCTCGAAGAAGGCGGACTAATAGGGTTGACGCCGATCGATCGAATGGATCCGGCGGCTGGAATGGCGGTACGTCCGGCTCGTGACCATTGGTCGGATGCTCTGACAGTATGTCCCTTAGCTCCCCGATGAGGTCTCACAAGTGGTAGCCAATCGATCTGGGGCTATCCTATCAGCTCAGACCGTGAGTACTGCCCGGACCATCACCGGAATCAAGAATGACCTCGATCGACAGATTCTGAAGTCTGACTTTTTCTCCGGCTTGCAAAAGCAGACTCTCCCAGAGTACGTCCATTAGTGTGGAAGCCTCGCTAATAGATGCAGGCGTGTCGACGGGGCAGCCAACTACCGGAAGATCCCGTTGATATTTCAAGCTCAGCCACGAGGTGATGCCGACCACGAGCACTACGTATATGGGACTGGGTGAGCGCCGTCCATCGCTCGATACCTGTTTGCTGATCAGACTGTAGCATGCCAAGTGCTTCTGGGTAAGGAATCATTTTTGACTGGGAAATCTTCATCTCATGATGAACAGCCTGCGGAACGCTCTGCAAAAGATGGATGCTGGACCTTCCGGTTCACGAAAGATTATCTGGACGTCCTTGCGAGAAGAGCCTGTGCTGGTACGTGGAGGAAGCTCGCTGTTGCACACCGCTAACTTGAAATTGCAGTACGTCAAGAGTCGACCCCACGTCCTCCGCCTTCTGGATAAACCGCTCACCAATGTCGAGTATGTATCATAGATCATTCTGACATTGTCAGCTGACAGGCGAAAGGACCACGGGTGTCACTGCCGCTGTCGTCGAGCGCATGGAAGCACAACTCAAGCAGGACGTACTTCGCGAGATCCGGGTGGGAGACGGCCGAATCTTACTGCATGACGAGGTCGAGACCAAGCCAGGAACCTACGAGATCATACCCATCTGGGAAACGGTGGCCGAGAGTGACGTTGAAACGCCGAAGGAGATGTATGAGGGCGCGATTGGGGAGCGGTATCAAGTCGATTATGAGCGCGTCGCGATCGTGAGTCCACAATAACAGGCTGTACGCAGTTGACGGGGCGAAGACGGACGAGCAGGCACCATTACCAGCAACTCTGCAGAACCTTGTAGGCCGAGTGGTGCAGGGTTTAGAGGAAGGCCGGGACTTCGTGTGAGTGTGGAATCGATTGTTAAAGGATTAGCTGAGTACCTCACAGATTCAATTGCCAGATGGGTCGCGGACGGACGACGACTGGAATGATCGCTGCCACCTTGATCGCCACGATCGCAAAGGTGGATATGATTCTTGAGAGCACGGCCGATATGGAAGAGGATGACGACGAACCGGATCAAGGTATGGCTGCTGAGGCTGAGCAGTATCTGAATGGTCAGTCCGGTCAATCAGTCTCGCTCTAGCTATACCACCGATAACCCACTGTGGAGCCAGTAATGTGTCGAGCGTGAGAGACTGACAAGTTCGCTCAGGGGAATACAAGACCATCCTACAGCTCGTGACCGTCCTCAGTCATGGCAAGCGTGAGTCTACTCCTCCTTTCTCAAACGGAGACTGATGCGGATCATCCAGAAGCGAAGCGTTTGACCGATAAAGCCGTCGACCAGATGGAGGGCGTACAGAATTTGCGGAAAGCAGTATACGAGTTAGTCCCGGCTCGTCTTCGACAAGCGAGGCTGATGGGTCATACAGCTTCAAGATCAAAGTGGACGCCGCGGATCCTAGCTCGGCAAAACACAAGATGCTGCAACATCAGGGTATCAACTACCTCTACCGATGTGAGTCCGACTTGCTCCTGCCTCCCGGATGCCGCTTCTCTTGCAAGTTGGGGCAGTAATTTAAATGGGGGATTGACCTCTTCCAGACGGCGCTCTCATCGTTCTCGCAAACTTCCTTCTCGAGACGAAAGAACAGGGCATCCCTCTCAACAGGACAGACTTCCCCGCTTGGCTGCAACAACACCGCGAGATCCGCTCGGTACTCAGTCGAAAGACATTGGATTGATGGATGGATTTTTTTCCGAGGATATGGACATCACATTGCATAAAATCAAGATTTCTCCAGCATTGACACTGCGAAGACGTCTCTTAAGGAGCACGGGATCCTCAGGGCTTTCCACCTTACCCTACCAACCAGAGAATCCACCCATATTGAGCATCTGCTGATACTGATACTGCGCTGCGAAACGAGGGTTGATGGCGGGTGCATGCGGTGATTGGGCCTGCACGCCAGGCGATGGTGGAGGACAGGTCTGTTGAGGAGGGGGTTGTGCCTGCCCCATGACCATCGGCGGGGGAGTCATCGGTGGTGTGTCTCGAAAGCTCATGCCGGCGGACGGCTGAGTTGGGTGGTACTGCTCATCAGGATGAAAATGAGGCGGCGGAGATTGTTGCGGGTGAAATGGATGGTGATTGTATGGCATGCTGGGTATGTTGTTTTGGTGGTATGGCTGCATCGGCATGTGTGGGTTGAAACCCGGCTGAGGAGGTCGCGGGAAAGGCTGTTGGGATCCAGGTGGTTGGGGTGGACGCCACTGTTGATGCTGTCGCTGAAAGGGTGGTTCTGGACGAGGATTCATCATCGGTCTCGGAGGGAGTGAATTGGGTCGTGAGCTGTTCGAAAGTGAGGATCGTCTATCATCCTGTCTGGGCCCGCCGTCATTGGGTCGTCCACCTCTGCGTGGCCCGAAATCTCCGCCACCTCGTCGTCCTCGGTCCCCTCTGCCACGATCGCCACGACCTCGACCTCGTCCGCGTCCTCCGGCTTCTTGTCGAGGGGAGGAAGGCTCGGCTTTGATGAGACGTGCGGGGAGTGAAGTATCGTCCACCTCGTACGGTGCAGGCATCGGCCGTCCCCTTCCCCCCGCGCTCGATCCCGCGTCCGACTCAGCATATATCGAAGCCCCCTCGTCACCGCCATACAAGCTCCCCGTCTCTGAGCCCGCATAAGTCGATTCAGGGGGCTGATAATCAAAGTGCGGTCGTTGTGGAAGGGACGGTGCCCCACCTAGACGCGGCGCAGGTGTACTTCGATCAGAAAAGGGCGTGGCCGATGCCCGGCTTCCACCACGCTGATGCTTTCGCCGCCTCTTAGCCTCAGCCTCCGCTTCATCGTCGCTCCATTCCTGCTCCTCTTCTCCGATCTCCTCATCGTACAGGTTGGAGGCGTCTGACCCCTTGAACCTCGGATCTCGGACGGCGTGCATGTTGACGAATGTGCGGAAACGGGGATTGTTCGGGTAGTAGACTTTGTTGCCGGGTCTCAGCGAGATTGGAGATGGGTATGGGAAAGGAGGAGGTGGGAGGCGGATTTGGTAGTAGGGGCTTGTGAGCGGACCGAAGGTCTCGGTAATCTATGCAATTCAATTGAGCCAAATGGTACAGGGGATGGGAACAACTGACCGTCCCGAGAACCCGCCTGTCCTCCCAGCAGAGAACACTCCCTTCCTCGAGCCATCCATCGCGCCCTGATCCGGGCCGACTCTGCATGGCGCGGACAACGACGGTACCGGCGGAAGCGAAGCGGGGTTTGGACGATGATGACGACGGGTTATCGCACTTGTGACTTGGAGACAATGCAACCGGTGCTTCGTTCTTGGCGTCCATTGCGCCGCCGTCCAAAATCTTCACTTTGCTTTCCGGCACCCCATTCACCATCGCAGCCTCTTCGCCCGCGATCTCTCCATCCTCCATGTGACCGTCCGGAGGTGGATTCGTCTCCATGTCCACCTTGATCTCCTCCTCAAGCTTCCCCTTCTCCACCCAAGCTTCCACCCTTCTATCCCTCATCCAGCTCACGACTTCTCCAGCCAAGCTCAACTCCTCTCCTTTCGGAAGTTCATACATCGGTGGTTGAGGTACGACTGATAATGGCGCTTCGTTGGTGGAGAGAATGGGACCGCCGGAAGCTTCCTCGTCTTCATCCAGCATTTCGAGGGGAATTCGCCGGGAAGGGGAAGGAGGGACCAGAGATGCTGCTGATTCCGACTTCGGTAATGATGTCACGCCATTGAGATCATCCAGCTTCGCCTTGAGCGCCTGATGTGTCGTCTCCGTCATGGGCTCTCCCTCATTCTCGGTATCCTCATCCGAAGAAGATTCCTCCTCGCTTGATTCCTCTTCGCTGGACGACTCTTCGCTTGAAGACGGATCTTCGGGTGGAGGGACCGGCGTATCCTCCTTTGCCTTCCCTTTGCGATCCCTCATGCTCTGCTCGACGAGGCGTCGTTTCTCGGCTGCTGCCATGTCGAGCGGTGGAAGCGATCCGACAACTTGATGGGCGGCTACCATCTCCATGATGAGGGAAAGATCTTGGGGTATGGAAGGGTTGGGAGGAGGTTTGAAAGACGACTCGTCCGTGAAAGCGGTCGGAGGCTTGACCAGATCAGCTGTTAGAGGAGATAGTACAGTATCAGTACAGACAGGGAGATACCGCGCTTCAACTCACCATCGATGGAAGGCTTCGCTACTCCTTCCGGAGCAGGCTCAACTTCGATGCCATCATCCTCGACATCGCTGCCATTTCCGCTCATCTCGGGCAATGAGAGCTCGAGCTCGGTATCCGAGTCCATCTTACAGAATCAATCTTCGAGACAAGGCGGCAGAGGAAATAATGCAGGACGACCGGAAATTCAACATCAATAAAAGTCCGGACGGAAGCAAAAACTGAAGTTGAAGCGAGCCCGACTTGAACGGACGACTTCCGGATTTGTTGGGGATTTCCTTGGAATCCGACTATCTAGCCAACTGATATACCGCTCCTCGAATGGAGATTCCACCTTGTCGATAGAATAACGTATTAATCCATTCAAGAGATTTCTTCGGCATCTGGCGACAATCTGCAGCTCTTCTCCGTCCTGTCCCAAGCTGCTCCGGCCCTAAATTGACTTTTTTTTGGTTAAGGCTTATGTGATGAGATACAATTCCAACCTGGACACTATGGGCTAACACTGTTGTCATGTACGTACTGTATTGCCAAGCTGACATCGCAAACTAGCCTAACCACTGAGCTGTCATCGGAGTGATACTTATCTTCTCAAGCATTTCTACAAGGAACAAGAAAGATAATCAGCAGCGCTACCTTTGCGATCTTTTCGCTCAGCGAAATGGCCTCCTCCTCTCCTTAGAATGCTTGTAAGGGACAATTGCTAAAGCAAGACGAAGGAAGAGGCTTGCTGTCGTATGCTCATGACATCATCCTAACGCATCATTCTGGGCGCCTTCTGAAGCGAGGCAAAGCAATTCTAGCAGAAACACCAAATTGGCATCACTCTGTACTGCGCAAAGATTCACTCACAAGACCGCTATGATCATATTTCACTCGTAGGCGTATTAGGTTTCCCGGTCTTGAGATAAGCCACCACATTATCCATGACATCGTCGTGCCCGAGCTTCAAGAGAGTGTCCGTGTAAACGAGCGCATGGGGTGAGAGGGTCTGGTGCAGGTACTCTTCAGTCGTAGTAAGACGATGGATAGAAGGACTGACGACGTTGACGTTTTCGCGAGTGGATGACTTACGGTTATGCGGCGCCAGTCAAGCGGACCGACCGTCAAGTCCGTCCATTTGCCGGCTCGGGCAGACATGTCCTAGATCGCATCCAAATCAGCAAGATGGGTGACGCTGTTGAACGGGAAAGAAACACTTGACAGATTATACCTCCGGAGGTAGCAAGGATGAGCATCAATGCGCCGTCTGTCGTGGTATGCCGTGACATCTCGGGCGCATTGCACGACAGGATACCACCAGGTAAAGTCACTCGGCTGCATTTAGAACGGACTGGAAGCAAACTGTTCGGTGAGCCATGGGAGATCATGGTGATCAAATCCTGCTCCAGGTCTACACACCAGCTTCAATTCGGGCAGCAGAGTACCGAAAGCTCTTCGCCCCACTGATGATATCGACACCCAGGACGGAACTTTTCCTAAACCCAATGCCAGACGTCAACCTCATGCATCACAGCCGAGCTCGCCATGAGAGTATTCACGGCGTATGCAACGATCGGTCCATGATCCTTGACCGCCTGTTTAATGATCTCCGCCGCCTGCTCAGTGGACGTCAACCCCGTCGAACGTAGTGAACGTCGGCCAACTCGGCGATAGCAGCTTCAGCTATGCTGTTGGGGGCCTCGTCTCCTGCGATGAGGACCTTGGGCTTGGTCTTAGAATCGATAGCCGCCATGGTGACGGATCGGGATGGTATTGGGATTTGCGCAGAAGGTGGCTAATGCTGAGACATTCGTCTGACCACAAGAAATATAACTTGGGAGATTGAGGCTGACAGAATCATCTCCTCGGTCTCATGGCGTTCATCCCGGAAATCCTCGGGCCGGGGTTCAAGTTATATACGTCAGGGTGATAAGAATGCAAGATCTGTTGATGCAAGGATGAATCGATCTAAACAATATCATGGATGAATCCACGACCGGGTCATAGCCGAACCGAGATTACATCCGGCGGTCATGACTACCCGGAACGGCCCCATCATCGTTACTCTCAAATTCAATCGTTTGTTGAACTCTCTAGAAACGCCTGTTCAAGCGAACCTTACCCCCGGCGGGGGAGAAGGGGGGGCATTGGCATCCTTACTTGTTACCTTTCCCCCATTCTTCGGGATGGGTAGACAGCAAACGACGGATCTCGATTGGACTGAACAGGCATCTCATCGCGCAACGTTGCGATTCGGGATGTGCCAATGCCTTCATCGTCTCATCTCTCTTGCTCTCCATCACCGGCAAGTCCTTATCGAGGCACAAGATGGCGATGCAAGCTATAATGACCGAGAAAAGTCTTTACAATGAAAATTCTCGATGTAACCAGATCCTGAGGTGACAAGCATCGAATTATACGAATCCAAGGCTAAAGTACTCACATTTTCGCAGGATACCTGACATTCACCGTTCTGGACCCGAGTGGCATTGACCATGCACATCAAAGGCGCTTCGTCAAACCTCTTCGACAATCCATTATCCTTGCGTCGCTTCCGCAAACGCGATGCAAATTCTCGATCCTTTGTTTCCCGAGGATCGAGCGGTCCTTTCACGCCAGCTGAACGCTTCAAGCCATGAAGCGCGTCACAGTTCAAGCTGAGCTTCCAATCAAGGGAAGAGATCAAAAGAGATATGACCGACGAGTGTCCCCAAGAAGTCATATATATGGGTCGATCCGTCACTTCTCGACTCTCCACATATTACCTTTTCCCAAACTACCTTCATATCTACAATCTTCCATACTACCGCCAAGCAGCACCTCAAACATGACGACAACAGAATCTGATACTCCTAGGCCTTCCGTGTATGCGCAGCTCAGCGGTGATGCTGAGTCTCAATCGAAATCACCACAGGCCACCTTGTATCCGCTTGCGTTCATCCCGGTGTGGGAGCATACCTTCATCTACAGCGGTGGGGACACCGAGAAGGTCGACATTGTCTCAAGGTGGACAATGACCGACAAAGAAGGCAAGAAAGTCACCTACAGAGCACCACTTCCGTTTGACAAGCTCGACAAAGTGCCCGAGGGTGGCAGCACTCACGCCAAGCTGTCCTCGCACACGATTGATCTGGGAAGGGAAGAAGATGAGATCCAAAGGTTCCTTCGAGCGGCTGAGAGGCGCCTCGAGAGTATCAACACAAGCTACGCTTCGGTTCCGGAGATGATTGAGAATCAGAAATTCTCTGCTGTCTCCCAGGAGAATGCCTACAATTCTCTCCAGTACTGCTACGCGAATCTCGTTGAGACCCTGAGAGACAGCGTTCGATCGCTTTGGAAGGGCTACGAAAAGGACTTTGAAGATGCTGGAGCTCCCTATCGGGAGAAGTTTGCGACCCTTGGAAATGACAGGGAGAGCTCTGAATCCTTCGTTTGCTGGACTTACATTCTTGGTTCCAACTTCTGGTTTAAAATTCTACCGGCCCACTCAGCCAAAAACCGCATTCTGTATGAAGACTGCGAGGCGGAGACTCTGGTTGCGCAAGCCAACACACAGGCAGAGACCAAAAGGTTCCTTGAGACCCATGGGATACCTGGTCTTCCCAACAATCTTCGGGATTGGGAAACAATGTGGTCGAAAAAGAAGGCAAAGGACTTGGCAGCTTCTACGGGTCCTGACCCCTCGGTTGACCTTGTCACTGATGATCTTGGTGAAGCTCGAATTGAGAAATCCGGCAAAAGTCAGACATCAAACTCTCTTCCCAGCAAATGATGCCCTTGGATTTGTGGCCCAATCTTCACCCTCTGTCCTGTTATCCCTTTCAAAAACCCGTGTAAAAGATACCTGTTCATGAGTTGGCTCTGTTTCTTTGTAGAAATATTTTCAACAAGTCTAATGAAGTCATACTGTATGAAGCTTCCGCTAGACCGTGAAGTTGTAAACTAGATACGCAAGCGATAGCGTCGATCTACAAGTGAAGAGTAAAATGGCAGATCTCTGCTTGAAGGTCGTTGAGTATGGTCGAGATGTCAAAGGCTGCTGGGCGTTGTGAAAGGAAAGTAGTGTTGACACGCCACAGAGCTGCGTCTGAGCCGATGACAGGTGGGGGGTATTCACAGAAGAGAAGATAAATAGCCCCGTTTGACAACAAGGGCAGTTGACGTCCTACAAGATGCCTACCACAGAGCGTCCCACTGCAGGACATATGATGCATGATATGAGGTGGTCACAGAAGAGTCAATTCAATAGAGGTGACTCGGGAGTGAATTCGAATGAAAAGGCGGGTTGCATGATCGAACTCGACAAGCTCAAATGAGCCGACAGCCAATCGCCATGTCGGCAAAGCGTTCCCATATCAAGTCTTGCTGTCCTGAGACAACGCTTGCCTCATACTCGGGAGGTTCTCTTGGACGCTGAATTACACATCAGCCTGAGACGTGGTATTCACCCAAAGACTGACAGGTTTGCGCCCAAGCTGAAATTATCGGTTTCCACTCAAAACCTAACCCCGCCACTGTACCCAGATCTATTACGCCGGGAGAATTGTAGGCTGCTTTCAGAGTAGCAATGCGGATGCTATCAGGTACCCGTACGGGATGGAGCAGAACGGATGGCGCGTTGTACAGAGTGGCATAAGACTGCGGCTAGATCAGTCGAGTTCATGCATCGCTTTCCAACCCACTTGTTATAAGATCGAGGAGATGCCCATTGTGGCCCGCCTTTAATTCTCTCGTCGTGTTCTAGTGACCCAGTGTACGTTATCAGATAGTAATTCTTGCCTTGTGATGGTTCAAGAAAGCCCCTGTGATCAGATAAGCTCTGGCCTCCCAAAATGGGGTGCACACTCACACACGACCCAGACTTTGTGTGAGCACAGTATCCCAATCCTTTCCGAATGGTGTGCAGACACTTGGAGACGGACCGTGCCCTCTGCGCTTATCGTCAGCATGGTCGATCGAAGCCTTGAGATGATGGATGGTGTAGGTAGTGATTGGGTATAATCCTACAGGAGTGCAGGCATAGGCAGAGTTTCCTGAACATCTCAGATTCCGATAGTCGGGCGCACAGAGGTTGACCTGTCAAATCAAGCCAAGGACAATGCCAAAGACACCAACAAACATACCTTCATGTAGGTTGGAATGCCATGAGGTGTCCTCCAGGCTGGAGTAAGAGGTGAAAGCTCAAGGCCTGGTGGTTGTCTACCTTTACTTCTTGTCAGACTACACGACGATCTGGACCCTGCATCTGATCAAAAAATCAGTGGTAACGGAACGCGAATGAAGTGAGAAAGGGCAGTAATCATCCGAAAGCCTCCTTCTTATATGGCGGATTCGGTGAGCAAAGCTGCTTCTTGCAGCGACAGGAAATCCGCTCAAAGGCGGAAGTGCGCTGACGTCCTGACGTGGCGAGACTGAAAGGACGACGACTCACGATTGAGCAGAAGAGGTGCTGGCGAGGATTGTGGCAGGCAATACATCGCTAAGGCTCCGTCTAAGAAAGGAAAAAAGAAAGGCGTTGGGATCAATTGAGATGGGTGATAGCTCACCTTCTGACACATTGGATCATAACGAGAACTGGCACAAGGGTCCGATGTAGATTGAAGGCTCTGAGTCAGTATCCTTTGATCGAATCTTTGATCAAGTCGTGTCGCCTCGTCATCAGTTCGCAAGAACCGTAGAGAGGAAGCTGACAGGTAGGCTTAATAGAACGAGAAAGGAATGAAGTGGAGAGACTTTCGCCTCAGTCAGCACCGCGCTTTATCCCAAAGCCAATCGACGCGGGGAAATGGCTGTCGATTGATGCCGAGCCACAAATCCGATCTGCGTGGTAGATGCGAGCCTCCAAATTCTCCACCCGGTGCCGCAGGAAGCTTGACCTATTGCATGCCTGCGAGGTCAAGTCGCAGGTCTGATTGGGCAAATAAATACGATTGCAAATACGCCAGAGTGACCATACATCTAGGTGCGGCGTTGCGAATAACAGCACCGAAACACATCCGCCCGATGCCGCCGGAAGCAATCCCACCCTGAAACGCGTCTCGTCACGCGTCTCAGCTGAAGCCTTCCTCAAACCCTCCCCGTTTACCGCAAACACAGTCTCGCGGAAGGTCGTTTACAACCTGCGACGCAGCGAAGTCGTTTGGAAGGGGTAAGGATGTATCCAGCGAGGTCGCGGGGTCCCCCAGTGGTCTCCATTATGAATCAGCACTCGCTCGTTGCGGTAAACTAGGACTGTTGAAAGCAATGTACCGCGGAGCTGGGTGAGCAGGTAGGACGTCAAACTTCAGCTCCACCAAACGGATTCATGATCGGTGAATCCGGGCTGACGAGAAATCACGTTTCACAAAGTTTGACAGGCACAGCAAGATCACCCCGCGTTCCTTTTACCCTGCAGTTCCCTCATTTCCCATGGAGTAACTAGATCGAACGTTGATTCAACTGACAATACACTCTTTTCACCCTATCTCATCATCCTCTTTAGCCGTCATCAACCTTGTTATGCTCTCGTCTTGATCCCACGCTTTTCGTTTCTTGTGAGCTGGATATTTGTATTTAGGGATCACCTTGACGGCGATCTCACGACCCCTTTGTACATCACCCGACAACCTCGACGCCCTCGACAATCACGAATTTTCGTAACGATGCACTCCCTCGCCATCACACTCCTCACCCTCATCGCTCTCTACCTCCCGCTCGACGCGTCGGCTGATCCGCACGGCTCGCGTATCCGCCAAGTTCGCAGACGACATCACGCTCGCGCCTATGCTGCTGGTCACATCAGGCGGGGCGACGATTGTGACGATGGAGGAGATTCGGCATCGACTTGTACTCATGGAACTTGGCAATGTACGGGACCCGAGCTTCAAAGTGAGTTCTGCTTCATACAAGAAGGTGCATGTATTGACGTGGTGTAGGATGCTGGAACGACGTCTGGCACGTCGTCCAAAATTGCACCGGTGACAACGTGGTCTGCTCGTGAGTCCTCCTGCTGCTTCTCTCCCATGTGTCTCACGACTCACTATCTCGTCGCGCGGAGCAATGCGATATGACGCCGAAGGGGTTCAAAGTATTCTCGCCGAGCATCATCTCACACCCGATCTACCCCTCTGAAGGAATCGACCTTTGTCTCAAACGATCGCCGGCCGGCCGCTGACCAATTTGATCCACAGCGCCGACAGTGCCGCGACCGGCTGCATCTGGACCTGGTCTCTCCCAGCCACCGATCCCTCAAATTCGACCGATACATCCAATTCTACCGTCTCCTCAGGAAACGGGACGGCCGACAGCCCTGTCGTCACATCACCCTTTGCGGTTTCTTCCACCGTCTCCGCTTCACTCCCCTCGGCTTCTTCAAAATTGCCTGTCTCCGCCAACACTACGACCTACAACTCGACGATTCCCTTGACGAATTCGACCTCTACTGACGAAGGCGATGACGAAAATGATGGCGACGGCTGCGATGACGATGAGTGAGACGGACGCTAGTATTTCGTGCAACGTTTGCTGACTGAGTGCGTAGCGATGACGACGAGTCAAGCACGACGAACAACTCTGCCATCATCACGGCTTCTGTGACCGTGCCGGCAACTGCATCCACCGACACAGCCGTCGTGACTGCGTCCACAACCACTCTTGGCGGCCAGCTATACGCCCTTGGGCAGAACGCCTCTTCGAGCTCGTCCACAAAGTACCGTACAAAGACCATGGGTCCTCCGACGGCCGCTTCGGTTACGTTGAACGCCACTTGTAAGTGTCTAGGAGCTCTGAGACCGAAAATGCTGATGACCTCTAGCGAACGACCAATGGGACACCGCAAGCGTCACCTCGACTACAGACAATTCAGCGGCTCTCTCAACAGGAGTCGACATCGCGTCGTTCAACGCCTCCACAACGGCCTCGACCTCGACCTCGAAGCACCACAAAGGCAAGACATCGGTCACAGCTTCGGAGACTGCCACCAGCTCAGACACTGCGACCAGCTCAGAAACTGCCACTAGCTCGGAAGCTGCCACCAAGTCGATGAATGCCACGAGCTTGACCGCAGCGGCCACCGCGAGCGTCACCTCGACACCTTCGGGCTCCTTTGCTGCACCCCACTACGTGATCTACGCTGACAGTGAGTTTCAAAGGCAAATTTGGCTGTACAAAAGCTGATGCGTGTAGACTGGCTCGATTCGATGCCTTCTGTCGACTCGCTTGCAGCTTACAATCGGTTCATCCTCGCTTTTTGGATGACAAACCAGGGCCCTGTCGATGACGCCCAAGCTTGGCAGCAGTTCAGCGCTTCGTACCGGAAATCCGTGCTGGAACAGTACCATGATGCCGGAATCGCTCTCATGGTCTCGGCATTCGGGTCGACCGACTCGCCTACAAGTAATGGCGCAGACCCGACCAAGACGGCACAGAAGCTCGCACAATTCGTCAAGGATTACGATTTAGATGGCGTTGACGTCGATTACGAGGATATGACCGCGATGAACAGCAATAAAGCCGAAAAGTGGCTCATCACCTTCCAAACGGAGCTTCGCCGACAACTGCCTTCGCCGTATATCATCTCGCACGCACCGGTGGCGCCTTGGTTCACTTCCGCGAATGACTACGCTTCGGGCGCCTACGTCAAGATCCATCAGGCTGTTGGAGACACAATCGACTTCTACAATGTTCAGGTGAGCTTTCCCTTTACCGATTGACTTCTATCTAAACCCTGTGTGGTATTACAACCAAGGCGACATCTACATCAATTGCGAGGCAAGTCTCTTCGCTGCGCCCCATTCTCCGCTGACATCGAGTAGAGCTTGATCCACAACTCAGGCGATGATTGGCCGTCAACCTCGGTGATGGAGATCAACTCGTACGCTGGTGTGCCGCTGGACAAGATCGTCATAGGCAAGCCGCTCGACTCTGGCGCCGCGTATAACGGGTGAGTCGAGCTGTGGCTACTGAAAGCCGGAGCTGATTCAAGCAGGTACATGAGTGCATCGACGCTAGCCAAATGCGTTTCGGAGGCACAAGCAAAGGGCTGGGACGCCGGTGTGATGTTCTGGGAGTGGACGGACGTGAGTGAACAGCGTCCGGTGTTTTGGCAGGATCTAAAGTCAAGCAGGCGGCACCCAGTCTCATGGCGACCGTCAGAGGGAAATGATCTCCCTTGACTCGACACTCGTGGCGAATCAGCCACATAACGACAATCACGACATTTCTTTCTTCATTCACGCGCTTCATGTCTAGGGGTATGCCCCATTTTTCTTCACCCCAGTGCAGCCCTAGCGGTGCACTGATCCTTCATTCTCTGGTACCCTTCCTGCTGTCTTGGCGCTTTTCGATCCAAAGGAAAAGGCTTCGCGCGCTGCGCGGGGAAGGAAGGCGGTCTGGACCGCATGCATGAGCCTAGTGCTCGATTCTCTCTTTGCTGCGCCTTGCCATTCCCCGCAACAAAGTGTCATGGGAACCCCATGAGCGCACGGAAGCATACGGACGGTTTTCCCGACGGTCTAGCCGACAACACGACACAACTCGTTTCCCACCGAGAGTGTCTCGCACCAATCCCCCAAGCCATACTTTGCTCGAGGCATGGGTTTCTGGGCGACTGTTTGACCAACTATCAAATCCCTCGAACCCTCTTCATCGCATCCGAATGCTGACACAAAGGTCTTGCCCGAACCGGCGGCCGACGGGCCCAGACACTCCCACGTGGCGTCATGTTGTTATTTCAGCGAACATTCCACCGCCTTGCTGAGCTGGTACATCTGTCTGAAGGTTCCCTCTCACCATACTGACTTGAGCCAACAACCATCAAGCGACATGACCACTGCACGTATCACCAGCCTCTCCTCTCTCCTAGAGCTTCCCTCTTGTGCGATCTCACGCAGCCGCGACTGACCCTCCTCAGCACGCTCCCAACACCCCCTCCGCCCCACTCTCCACCTCCAGCGCACCTTCATCCGTCCCTTCCGCACCAGCATACCATTACAACGTCAAGATGACCTGTGGAGGATGTTCGGGCGCGATCGAGAGGGTATTGAAAAAGAATGTCGAGGCTCGTGAGTGGCTTGGCCCTCAGTCCCTCCTCACCCAACTTGTTTCTATCGAACCCACCGCTGTTGGTGTGATTCGCCTCGCTGACATTCAATCGCTAGCCAACTCCTTCACCGTCTCCCTCCCCAGCCAACGTGTCCTCGTCTGGGGCCCAACCCTTCCGCCATTCGAGACCATCACCGAGAAGATCGCCAAGACGGGTAAGGAGATATTGGCGAAAGAAGTCGTGGAGGATCAGGGGAAGTTGGCCGGGCTCGCGGCGTAGCGTCCTCAGGGAAGGCTGTAGGGGGTGGAGTGACGGTGGGAAGTTGGATCTGCGGTAGAGCTGTTTCCTGTAGATGTGGTTTCATTCATGCAGCTTGATCAGCACAATGAGCGGATTGGCTTGACAGATGTTGGGGCTATACAACAGGTTTGCTATAAAGGCGGCCTAGTCTACATGCTAAGGATCATCCCCAAGTCCTTCTCGCCGGCCCGAACTGTCCTACACCGCTTCGTACAGTTTCTCCTTCACGTCATCGCCTAGTTCTCCTCGCATACCCGGGACCTCATGCTCTGATCCAACATTCGCACCACCGACAAGCGTAACTCTTGTTGGTCCATCCGTACCGTTCCCCTCACTCCTCGTCGTCACAGCCTCGTCTCCACATCCACAATCATAAGTCGCGTCCAACGTCAGGCAATCGAACTCCTCCTTCCCAAGTCGAAGGTTGATGAGATTGTGTACGGAGCACAGCCAAAGCGAGGCCGTTTTCCGCGACGATGTCTGACGGATTCAGCTGTACGGCGTCTGAGAGTGGGGAGACAGACGTACTTGGGGTGGATATTCTTTGAGGAGGGCTTGGAATTCCGCGGCACACTCGCCACAAGGGTACAGGCGGGCGAAGAGGTGAAAGTAGGATTTGAGGGCGGTTCTGTCGTCCGGGGTCGGTTCCTATGACAAGCCACGTTATCAGAGGCGATCGGTATGTCGGGGGGACGTACCTCTGGATATCGCAACGTCATGAGGTGGAGCACCTTCCACGCTGCGCGGCCTAATTCAGCTCTGTACCCACTGTCAGTGAGGTTTCTGGTCGAATTCGAGCTGGAGCAGATCAAGCGACCGTTCCCACCCACTTCGTAATCGCATTCTCCAACTTCGGCATGATGACACCTCCACCCAACACACCCTCATCCACCATCCCCAGTCCCGATCCTCTACCATCTTCCACCTCCATCTCCATCCCTCCTTTGAGAGGCCCATCCCCGCAATCCTTCCCAGCGGGACATCCGACAACCAATTCATCTCCCCAATCCCTGACCTCCTCCGTTTCGAAATCCGGCTTGACCGGTTCCCGCCAATGAGGCGAGTCGATCCCCCCTGCCTCGTACTCGTAGATCTCGTCGCCTGGTGAGGGGGCTTGGGTGTGGGAGGGGTAGAGGAGGTATAGGGTTGGGATGATGAGGAGGATGGTGAGGAGGAGGAAGAGGCGGGCGAAGCGGGATAGGCCGAGCAGGCCCATGCTTCAGGGGTTTTCGTCCGCGTCGGTCAAAGTCTGGACTCTTTTGTATCTGTCTCGTTTGAGAAAAAGGTGTGAGACCGGGTGAAACGTCATTGCGACGCGCAGGCCTATCCGGTGCCTGCGCGTCTCGAATCATAGCAGGCTCCTGTCCTTCTTCCCAACAAAAACCTCGACTGCTCTCCACGTGACGCATGCATGCTTCTCTGCTAGACTCTTGCAGGAAAAGTCTTGCGGTCACGTGCACATCCAGTGGCTACGAGTCCAGCGAGAAACGGGGAGCGATGGAAAGATCACCCCCCCGAAACGCGTGGGAACTGAACATTCAAATGCCACGACCCTTTGGACGTGGACTCGAATCTCCCTTTCCTCACTCCTCCTCGTCATCGTCCCTTCGAACCCAGTCCGCACACGCCTTTGGATGACTTTGACCAAGTCAAGTAATGCTCATCAAGGACTCGTCAGCTAAGCACTCTCGTTTGAGTCCAGCCCGACGCGTCGAAAGGACACGTTCATCAGAGAAACGCAGA
>JAABUK010004020.1_pt1 | contig 24384 bp, 30 predicted proteins | sample 5559141 | NCBI WGS metagenome assembly JAABUK01 (sample SAMN10711869, study PRJNA513367) | rock metagenome | isolation source: Antarctica rocks | place: Antarctica: Victoria Land, Pudding Butte nord | collected 2016-01-03
AAGCCATCAAAGGGGACACCCGCTACAAAGCTGCCAGGTACGTATGGTACAGAAGGGGCTGCACTTGGAGATGGGAGACTTGTTGCAGCGGCATATGCTGGCGAGTACGGAGGGGGAACAGCGTGGGGCACTGTGCCTGGGTTTGAGGCTGAGGGTGTGTGTAGAACTTGGGCTGTGTATGAGGGTAGAGATCTGTGGGGAGATCTTTGGGGGCTGGAGGGTGTGTGTGTGGGTGAAGATGCATGAGCTGAGCTTGGACTCTGGTATGGGTCATATGCCTGCAGAAACATGCATGATTAGTGGGTGTAGTGGTGTCCTGCATTGTAAGTTGGTGTGGAAGCACGTAATTGTAACAAGAGTTTGTAAGCATGCACCCGAATTCAGTTTGCTGTGATGGCAAAGGCAAATGCGCTGTTTGTTGTAACCAGCAAGATGTCAAAGTCACGTCTTCCAGAACTTTCAGAAGCATTGAGCAACAGTGATTTGCAGCAGGCTTACGTTTGCAGGTGGTGGTGATGACGAATGCCGAGGTGAGAGTTTATGTCCTCCTTCAGCAAAGAATGCCTGTGGGATGTGTGCTGAACCAGGAGTGAAGGGACCCTGCATGGGACTGTCTGGGACAGGAGTGTCTGCCACAGGAGCAGCGCCTCCTCTGGCAGGACTGTGCGTCACAGGCGCTGACACTGTCGGGGGATGCAAGCCTTCTTGAGACTCACAGCAGGGAAGACTTGCTTCTTCCACCTTGCTGGCACTGTCCTGCAGATGTAGGGAAGGGGATTTGAACAGCTTGAGTGCACCTGTATATATGTGTCAGGCTTAGCAATCGCACTTCCTGCTGAAAAGCTCGCTTACCAGGTTGACATGCTTTGCTGCTTGCACATCAGGACTTTCAGTCTCTGCAGTCGACCTCTGCAGCAAGTGAACAGGTCGGCTTCCTGCATCTGCTTTGTAAGCGAAAACAGCGACTACTCGTTTCATGCAGGACACGAGAAAGATATGCAACTACCTTAAGCTCGCGTGGTATTGACGAACGATCTTGCACACCAGGCTGTCCGGGTGGTGGGCCGGGAGGTTTCTTCATCTGCAAGGAAAATCATGCTGCTGAGAGATTATGATGTCAAACACGATTGGCATGCAAACTGGCGACTTCTTTTGTGAAAATCAGGCCCGGGTCGTCAGTAAACGATGCGAACAATCGATGCAGCCCATCAAGATAGCTGTCAAACATCGGAAGACGCCTATATGAGATAGCTACATTACCTCAACTTGTTTGCTGTTGATAAAGCAAGCTTCGGTATTGCCCTTGTCGTCCGCAAGAGCAAACTGAGCTCTTGTATATGCACCTCAGGTCATTGCTTTCGACCAACTGAATCTAAAGATGAAGGGCTGGAAGATGAAGGGCTGTGGAAGCTTGCCCTGCCATGCTCACATGAGACTTCTCTTCAACTTTCTGCACTTTGGAAGATTGAGTTTGAGCTCCGCCTTGACTACTGTAGCTGTTCCCAAGAAGCTTTGATCTCACGAGAGCCTGTCACTACGTGCCCTGAGCTGCGCTGCACATAATAGAGTAGCCGAGCAATTTCATCTGCTTAATCAGATCACATTAGACCATCATTTCTCATGCAGCTGTACAGTTGTGTGTACACTGGTTCATACATGTGGTATGTGAGTTGCATCTGAGAATGAAGCCTTTGGTGCAAAAGTTCATGAAAATGAGTATCGCTGTCAAGCTTTATGCCATTGTTCTTGTGCTCTCATTCGATCTAACACTCCTCAAGTCACAAAGCCCGTCCACTCTGCAACTAGCCTGTGGGGTGCTTCTTGATGTTTCACAGAGTCTGAACACAGCACACAGAGACAATCAAAACAGGGAATAGCTTGCTTAGGGCAAAGCACAGCGGCTGCTCATCAACAACAAACATGTGCTGGGCAAAGTCAGGCCGTCAGGCATCCATAGCAGCCCGCCCTTGGGCCTTGGGCATCTTCTTGTTGAGATCAGCCGCAATGTCTTTGCTGCTGTACATGTGCGGTGCTATCTCAAGCAGCCAGTCTGGCCTGATTTCTGTCACTGTCCGGGCATACTCTTTGCTGGTGAGCACCAGCTCATGGTAGACAATCCATCGCGGAGGGTTCTGCAGCACAGCAACACGTGCAAGTCAGAATTGCAGGTAGTACCATACAGGTAAAAACATGCGCAAGGGAGCTGACCAACTTTGCCAATATGCCCCAACAAGCGCTTGGGAACCATGCAGCAACAGGGATTAGCATGGCAGTGACTGATCAGATGCTTTGCAAGCTCATCTCATGATTCAGAAACTCAAGAGTGGGAACAGGCTGCTGTCGAAACATTTGAAGCTGATGAGCCAGTCTCTGAGGCATATAAGCATCTCCCAAGCTCAGACAAGAACGCCGAGGCATGCCGTGTGCAAACTTGAAGTTATGTTAGTCTCTGCTGTGTGTCAGGGATCTACAGTCGGCATTGTCAAAGGCAAAGAAGTGCAGCAGACAACCAATGCATGGAGAAGAAGCACACGGTACCTCCATCTTGGTAAGGCCAGAGGAGGGATGAAGATGAATGGTCTGGGGGTTCTTGACAGTGCGGTAAGAGCCATCCTTCCTCAGACGTGCTGTGTTGTAGAAGAAACCGGCTGCAATAGCTTTCTTGATGGCATCATGGTCGCCTAGGTTGCTGGTCAGCTCAATCTCTGTTCTGTCCATCAGACCTAGGAGCTGCTCTCTGATGTCTCTCACCCTCTTCATCACTTTCACCTGCGCATAATGGCTGCTTTGGTCACTGTGCTGTGGTTACGCACATTGGGTGCTTGGTGTTTGCTACAGGATGTGAGATCTCACAGGCAGCGTGCATGTGTTTGTATATTTGAGATGCAGCTGGTGGTTAGTGTTACAACTTCCTGTGTGACACAGCTCAATGCAGCTGCTGGTGGGGACCGCTTGGGAAACAACACTTGCACACACCAGGATTACACTGGGACCAGACTTGACTGGGACGTGAAATAGCTGACTCTGCAGATTACTCAGGCACCAATGACATGGGAATTTAGACTGTGAGAGTGGTTGTCCTCACAGTGTTAATATAAAATGGCTTGGGCCAGGCCTTCGTGTGTCAGTGTGTCACAACTTCTTTACAGGATGATTTGCCACTGTGATGTCTTTGCTTGTTTGTACACAGCATGAATGATGGCTTCTCTCTCGGCACATGCTAAGAAGCTGAGAGCTAAAAAGCTGAGAGAAAGAAGAAACACGGTGCTCTTATACCCAAGCATAGTTCTCACAGCTCATGCTGACTGATAGCAAGAAGCTCAAAGAGTGCAGTCATACCTGAACATAGTTCTTGTAGCACATGCTGACTGACAGCATGACGCTCAAAGGGTGCTCTCATACCTGAACGTAATTCTCATAGCACCACTGCGCAGAGAAGGCAGTTTCAGCCCAGGAGTTGTACACCGTGAGCAGTGCGATATGGTCTCCCACGTTCCCCCTGTGGAAGTTCTGATGGGCGTTGTCAGCAAAGACGGCCTTGTCCTTGGGGCGGTAGAAGATGCCACTGCCAGCACTCACCATGGCTGCTATGGTCACTATCTCCTCAGAGCACTGCACAGCAAAGGCGTGTGTTGGCAGTGAGCACAGCAGTTGTGTGTCAGCAGCGGTGTGTGTTGATGGTATTGTGTGTGAATGATGCTGTGTGTGAGTGATTGTATCACAATACAAAACTTGTGCAGGTAGATGTGCAGCTGTTGCTACCAGTATTGAGTGTAGCAGCTTACTACATACACTGACGAGACAGAGATGTGCTCAGCGTCACAGTTATGAAGCCTCCTCACACATGATGCCAGTGCAGATCATGGCTGCCATGAGTCACTACTAAAGATGACTACCTGAGTGAACAATGATGGCTATGTGAATAACTTCATCAATCCTGAGTGAGTAGCCTGGAGCTCAAGTAACTGAGTCAACAAGCTCACCTGGTACTTCTCAGAGGCACAGATCATCTTTGCCAGCATAGGGTCCAGAGGGTACTCGGCCATCCTCCTGCCCAATTTAGTCAATTCGCCTTTGTCATTTAGGGCTCCTAAGGCGTACAACTGCTCCAGAGCCCGCATGAGGGTCTCGCTGGGTGGGGGATCCATGAAGTCAAAGTTCATGAGGTCATTTATACCCAGAGACTTCAGCATGAGGACCACATTGCCTGCATTAGTCAGCCACTGTGCAGTCAGAGGCAAGCCTTGATGGTAAATGACTGTAATGATACCTTTCCAGGTCATGATGAGCTAGGCAGGTGCAGGACAAGTCTGGTCTCTCCGGAGAGTGCAGTAAGTAATTAGGGAAGAGGGAAGCCTTGTGCATGCATGAGTGCAATCAATGTGCATCAGTCACCCACGGCTAATTGCAAGGGTGCATTCTTGGCAACGGCAGCTGGTGATCAGGCAACTCAACATGCCATGCATAGATAGGCTGATTTTGCAGAACCACGAAGCAGTGCCGACAGCGCTGAACAAGCAGCAATAGCACAAACCGCCACCATGGTTTAGACACGTTGCAAAGCCATTGTCTGGGTGCCACGAAGGAAAACAAGCCACAGCTCAGCTTTTCTCAAGACCATACATAGCTTGACTGCAAATACAGTGCTTGTGAGGAGACAAAATAGGACACAGTGCAGCTGTACTCACCAAGGTTGGTCCTCTGGATCTCAGGCACTGTGGTCTCTAACATCTGATTCCTGTAAGCATCCATGGTAAACAGGCGGAAGGATTTGCCAGCAGAGGTTCTGCCAGCTCGGCCTGATCTCTGATTGGCAGCAGCCTGGCTGATGGGGGTGACAATGAGGGACTCCATGCCGCTCCTGGGGTTGTAGCTGTTCTGCTTCACAAACCCAGGATCAATGACAAACTGCAGGAAACAGAGGGTGTCAAAGCTTGCAAGGGAATGGGATAGGGGGAAGGGGCAGCGCAAAGCAGGGCAGGGAAGGGGGGGGGGGGGGGAGAGATGAGACACGGGGAGGGACAATAAGAACTGAAGGAAGACTGTCAAAGACGTCTTAGCAACTTTTCGGGTGAGTCTCAACACGATGCTGTCAATTGTCATGGGATGCCTAAGCAATAATCAGGTAGGCCTCACCTTGATGCCGTCAATTGTCAAGGATGTCTCAGCAATGTTAGTGGCCAGCACAATCTTGCGTGCGCCCGGGGGGGTGGCTTCAAAGATCTTGGTCTGCATGTCTGAGGGCAGGTTGGCATAGACAGGCGTGATCATGAGCTCCCCAATCTTGCTGCCCAGCCCCTTGGTCTTCAGCTTCAGCAGCTCCTCTGCTGCCTCAATCTCCTCCTGGCCGGTGAGGAATATGAGTACGTCCCCTGATGGCTGAGTGGCGTGTATTTGGAGGGCTGTGATCACAGCTGCGTCTAAGTAGTTGGCCTGCAGAGTGTGTCAAGTTTTTGTCAGACACAGAAGGGCTCTTGCCTGGGTCATGACAGTTGCAAGGCACCAGGCCTGTGAGACAATCAGAAAAAGAAGAAATAAAGAAAAATATTAAGCTTTTCAGCAATCATAACGGGAGCCTCCTAAGGCGGCAGCCCGGAGCTTGTGAGACAATAACTCAGACTGGCCTGTAACCCACAATAAGCTGTGACACAAAAGGCTATGGCAAGGGCCATGCCAGTTGCAAGGCATCAAGCCTGTGAGACAACATTTGGAGCAACATGGAGCCAACTCAAAGGTGTGCCGTGCAGCCTGAATGACATGCAGTTCAGACGGTGTACATGACTGGGTTGAAAATATGCTGCCTCTTCACAAGCTCACAGAGCAGGTGGCTTTGGCATGCATGCATGGCAGTACAATGGAAAGCTCTGAAGGTAGACTTGCGCAGAGACAAGGCACACATTGCAGGCCCTTTGCCAGGTATCAGCTATACAGTGCGAAGCTCATGCAAGCTGCCTGGCAACAGCCATGCACAGAGCCTACTTGAAACAACAATGGGCAACAGTGACGTAAAGGTTGTATGACAGGCAGCAGCTATGCAGCGTTAAGCCTGCATAACAACAATAGCAATAATAATAAGTGCATGATCCAGCAAATGTTACATGTGTGTGGCATACGTCTTATTGTGCCAAGCTGACGTGCTCTGAATACTATGGTAGGGAGGTGAGATGTTTGGACATCATAATGTCTAGTACAGGTGTCTAGTGCAGATTTTCAAAGCCAACTTCCAGACCTTGAGCAAGCCTTCATGAGCAACAACACTGGTGGACAGCTGACCAGTGCGGAGTCTACAAAATTGGTGGACAGTGGACCAGCGCAGAGCAGAGTTTACCTCTGGAGCCTTGGTGTAGTTGATGTCAACAGGGTACCGCCGGCCAGGAACTCTGAAGATGGGAGCGTGGTCAAAGAACTCGCTGAAGTGCTTGGCATCCAAGGTTGCCGACGAGATGAGCAGCTTGAAGTCTGGCCGGAACCTGGCCAGATCCTTGACCAGCCCGAACAAGACATCTGTGTGAAGTGTCCTCTCATGCGCCTCATCGATCATCATCACACTGCAAAGCAGAGCACCTGTGAATGTTACTATAAGGTAAGAGCATGCATCCTGTATTGATGTTGATTGATGCTGGCATCTTGAAGCACCAGATGGGGATGTGCTCCCATGCACCGTCATGCCACAATGCACAATGTGTTTGTGCCTATGCTGCTGACGCCTGGAGAGATGTACTCAATGGCCACTTCAGTGGGGGTTGAAAATTTTGCATGGCATTTGTCACCACTCTGCAAGGTAGCTATAGCTGTAAGTTTGGGCGTGTCATGCTTGGTATGACTCCATGCCTTGTTTGAATGAAGAGAGCAGACAATAAGGTACAGGGCCACTGTACAGTGAGAGACAGACATACTGAGAGACAGACTCTGTGACAGATAGTGTTGTCTGTACAATGAGATACAGCAAACAGTCCAGACTCAGCTCTTGTTTTGTGCATACCGGTCAACAAGTAAAGAAATCAAGGAGTAAAGCAATTCAATAGCACTCAGTGTCGTTTTGTTTCTTTTAGTCTGAAAGACGGTACCACAGCAACAATGCTTAATAACAGCAAGACAACACTTGTGCCACACACACCCCTAGCTTTTGCTGTAACACGTGATCCCCATGATCATTGCTGCTGTTATGATTGCCCTCATCATCATTCACACCTGTATGTTGCCAAATCAGGCTCTGTGAGCAGCTCCCGCAGCAGCATGCCATCAGTCATGTACTTGATGACTGTGTCATCGCTGGTGTTATCCTCAAAGCGGATGCTGTAGCCCACTTCCCGGCCCAGCTTGTGGCCCATCTCTTCAGACACCCTTTTGGCCACGCTCATGGCTGCCACCCTCCTGGGCTGTGTGCACCCCACCCTGCCTATCTTGGTGTAGCCATCCTCATGCAGGTACTGTGGTATCTGTAGACATCACACACCCAGATCAGTGGACAAAACAGGCCTTGCAGATCAAGCAGATGCACTCTTTTTGACATGGAAGGTATGCTGTCCATTCCACATTGGCTTTTGACAGCGGCAGCATGTAGCATAAAATGTGCTTGTAAGTCACTTGCTGTAAAGTGTGCCAATAGCACAATTGTTACATTAGACAAAAAAGCAATATTCATATAACAAAGCATTGTGGTCTAGCTTGGAAGTCCCTGGAGTATTTTGCCTGAGCTGCTTTCAGCAACCAAAAAGCAAGTGCAATCTTCAGACAACACCCCATTGTGATCTAGCGTAACCCTACTTGGGTTTTTGTGCCTGAACTAAATTCTGTAACCACAATCATGACCTGGTACTGCGCAAAGGCATAGTGCAGCAATGTATAGCACACCCCGTGCATAGATGTTGGCTCCTGTCATTTCTTGACTGTCAATATCACATGGCTTTGAATGCTTACAAACAAAATTTTGAAACAAAAAACGATGAAACATTTTTTGTTAAAATCTGACAAAAGAAATGGATGCAAATACAGTCTTGCAACAACAGTCTTGCAACATCACACCAGTGTGGTGCAGCTAGTCTTCACCTGAGTGGTTTTGCCTGAGCCAGGTTCTGCAACTACGATGATGACCTGGTGCTGAGCGATGGCACACTGCAACAATTTACACCACACTGATGACGTGTCTGAGTAGTCACATCAGTGTGGTGTAGCTTGGCCCCACCTGAGTTGTTTTGCCTGAGCCGGTTTCTGCCACCATAATGATGACCTGGTACTGAGCAATGGCATACTGCAACAATGTACACCCCACTGACAAATGTCTGAGTAATGAAACCAGTGCGGTGTAGCTTGACCCCCACCTGTGTGGTTTTGCCTGAGCCGGTTTCTGCCACCACAATGATGACCTGGTACTAAGCAACTGCATATTGCAGCATTGGACAGCACATACCAGTGTGATGTAGCTTGACCCACCTGAGTGGTCTTGCCTGAGCCGGTTTCTGCCACCACGATGATGACCTGGTACTGGGCGATGGCCTCCATGAGCTCAGTGCGGAACTTGTACATGGGCAGGTTGCGGCGTTCAGCTTGTATGCGCTCGTGTGCCGCCATCTTGGCCAGTGCCTCCGCGTCCCGTATCCTCTGTGCTGCCTCTTCAGGTGTCACTGTTTCCAGATCCTGCATGCAAAGTGGAAAGCACTGAGTACATGCCCTTATACATGCAGGTGAGTATGTAGTAAGATCTAAGCAAGTGCTGCTGCGTCCCGTATCCTCTGCGCTGCCTCTTCAGGAGTCACTGTTTCCAGATCCTGCGTGCAAAGTGCAAAAAGCACTGAGTACATGCCTTTGAGACAACCTGGCAACAGTCACACAGCAGATGACTGTGCGATATGATCTATGCAAGCGCTGCTGCATGCCGTATGCTGCCTCCTCAGGAGCTACTGTTTCCAGATCCTGCGTGCAACATGCTCACGGCACTGAGTGAATGCCTTGAAAAAAACAGGCTGACACAGTCTCACAGCAATTGATTTTGTGAAGTGATCTATGCATGTGATGTTGCATCCTGTATGCTCTGTGCTGCCTCTGCAACAGTCACTGTTTCCAATTCCTGCATACAAAATGCAAACCGCACTGAGTATGTGCAATTGTAACTTCCTCAGAAGTCAGTGTTTCTGAATCCTATGTGCAAACAGCACTGATGATGTGCACTTGTGACTAGCTAAAGCAGTCATTTTGCAAACGCCAAAGGGATGTTGTCCTAGCCAGAGCTTTGGGCTCTTGTGCGTTTTGTGCAGCTTCCACAGGAGTTACTCCTCAGGAGTTAATGTTTCAAAACATTGCGTGTAGAGTGCAAGTATCCTGAGTACATCCTCGACCCAAGAACTGCAAGGGTTTGCAATTTTGGGTGCACTTTGGCCTGAGCTGGAGCTCACCATTTCCCCTCTGGCAGCAGCATCTGTGATGAAGTCGATCTGGTTCTCAAAGACATACTCGTACTGCTCTGCAACAGGCTTGCGATCCTTGGTGCCAGCCTTGACCAAGGCCCGCCGTATCTGGTCTCCCTCCCAGTTCTCCTGCTCCTTCCAGGGCGCTGAGTCATCCTCCTCAGGCTCTCTGCACACAGTGTACACTCATGGCGTCAGCCCCTATTGAAACAACAATGATAATAAAAAAATCGCTTTCCAGCTCATGATGAGTTGGGTTGGTGCAGGACAAGCCTTGTCTCTCCAAAGCAGTCTGTCTTGCGCATCTCTATCAGGTCTACCAGTTCAGAACTGGTGAAGGTAGCGTCAGCCCCTGAGGTGTGTCATGGTCAAAACAAGACTGATTGTGCTCCCAATATGAGCACTCTAAAGGGTAAAGTTGTGCTGTCTTTCTTTCATGGTCGAAACCAGACTGGATGATTGCTCTTTGTATCTGATCCCAGTTCTCCCAACTCTCCTATGGTGCTGAGTCATGCTTCTAAGGCACATAGTCTGCAATAGTACAACAGTGCTGCAAAAGGTCCAAATGCTGTGACCTGATATGGCTGTGCGCTGCGCAACCAAAAACAAAGTGCTGCTTGTCCTCCACACAATCCAATGACTTACACACATTTTCTTACAGAAAGTCTGGTACATACACACGCACATGCACATTAACATGCGTATACACACACACCTGTAGCGCTCTGTGAGGACCTTGTATCTCTCAGTAGGAGCAGCCCCATCTCGGTCATATGCAGTGGGCATGTGGTAGCCATCATCCCGGTTCAGCTCCTCCTGGGCCTGCTTCCTCTGCATTGCCAGCGATAGCAGCTCCCTCTTGTGAGCAATGTCGGCCGTCTCCCTTTTGGACAGCTTCTCGCCAGCAAAGAGCATCTCAGCATCCTGCAAGTCTGCTTCCAGCTCTGTAATCTTCTTTTCTTCTCGCTTTTCGAGATACGCCTGTCGGGAGTACTCCCTGCAGCGGTAGACAAGTTCCTCAGCAAGACAGCACTCTTGCGGTTTTGTTGTGTTTTGAAGTAGGTATGCCTGCCCTGAAGGCTTTTGACAGGTGCAAACAGCTGTTACACCATGTGGAAATCTCCTTGTCTTCTGGTCATGCCTGCTTACTCCAGTAGCTAACACCCACCTCAGCAGCTGCTACATGTGCCAGAGTGCTGATGACTTGTGTATCTGGATCGTTCTGGAGGGACTGACACAACAGCCTCACAAGGTCATGCACAATCTGCAGCAGTGATGAGCTCTGGCAACACAGCAGACAGGGCTATGGCTGCTTGTACACGCCTGATGGGTGCACATTGCTTTGCTGTCATGCAAGCACAAGCTGCAGGCTTAAGGCCAACTCAGAACCTGACTCAGGCGCTGAAAGTCTGGCTATGATACTGTGACCATGACTGTTGCCTCTTGTTGATGGTCACGTGACATGCCTGATGCATCGTGGGTCTTTGGCATGGCGGTGATAGTGATGACACAACATTGCCGATAGTAACAACTTGGCAACACTTGCGGTCAGCATAAGCTAGATAGGTGCAGACTTGGTGCTTCAACTCCGGTGAGAAGGCATCTGCGTTTTGGGTATGCTCATCAGGTTTGGCGTGAACACAAAGACGGCTCCCACCGTCAGACAAAACAAAACAGGCTACGGCAGATGATGTGAGCTGGAATGGGCCTGATGCAGCATCACAGGCTGGTTGAGCTGAAGGGCTGACCTCAATCTTGGCAGTAACTCTTGCCTCTCTTCCTCATTTGCATACTTCCTCCTCTCTATGTCTGCCAGATCCTCCTTACTGAGCTTAGCCTCGGCCATCTTGCGCGTTTTGGCATCGTCTCTCTCCTTCAGCCGCTGCTCAAAGGCCTCACGCTCCACCCTGCATATGTTTAGGATTCTATACAATATTATGTGTTGTCATTTACGTATTGATGCTTGATCATGTGATACGTGAAGTGGTAATTGATGAGATTATACTGAGTATGATTGTGGAATCAATTACTGAACATACGCAAACTTTGTGGTTCACATGCAACCACATGTGACATGTGGTCCTGGTATTTGTAAATGTTGCAAGCTGAGATAAGCTATGTTGAATGGGGATATGATGGAAGGAACCCACCTGTGTATGTACATGCATACATAGACTTGTTGCAGCCAAGATCATGGGTTGCGTTGTGGAATGGACCTGAGCTGACGATTGGGCCTGCTGCTGTCAAACTTGAGGCCATGAGATTGTGAGAATGAGGAGTAGCAATGCAAGCTTGTACATGACAGCCATGCATGTGACTCAATCCATGGCAATTTAGAGCTGATGCACAGTATACCATGTGATCTAGAAGCAAGCAAGACCATTTGTGCTCTGGCAATGGCGTTCTTGATGTGAGCTGACCTGTCAACTTCCATCTCAGCTTCCTTCCGTGCAGCTTCCACTGCTTCAAGATCTTCATCTTCTTCATCACTGGCTTGCTCCCAAGTCCTCTTCCGCCGTTTTGGGGCTGCCAAATTGATCCCATCCCCTTCTTGATCCTCAGCAGCTGCATTGCACACACAGAGGATTGCAGTGCTGCACCCTTGCCATGTCTGAAACACTGTCGGTTTGAAAACTGTCGTCCCACTCAGAACTGCAAAGCCTCAGCAAATGCAGCACACGACATTTGCCTGAATGATCAGCCACAGATGTGAGTTACAGTGCTTTCCTGACAAATTAACTATACATGCCTTGAATGTACACACACCTGTTTCATAACACTCAGTACGTGATCAAACCTAGTGAGTTCACGAACATGAGGCACATGATTATTTGGGCCATCATTTTCAACTTTAAATTCAACAACTTGTTGAAACCTGCAATGCACACCTGCTTTGTCCTTCCTCAGCTTCTTCTCTCGCTTTTTGGGCAAAGGTGCTGTTGTTGGGGCAGGCATTTCAGGTGCTGCCCCATCTTCTTCATCATCTTCATCTATCAGCAGCGAGTACTGAGCACTCTGACGTAGCAGTGCATGTGCTGCAGCATCTTGAGCACGCTGAGTAGGAGCTGCTGCTGGAGCCCTGCCATTGCTGCCAGATTTGCCGGGCAGCCTGTCTAACAGCTCCTGAGCAAACTGGCGGGTGCTGCTGTTTGCTGGAAGACCACCCTGCAAGTGGCAAAGCAGTACAGTCAGTAGACTAGAGCAGCAGACCATTGCTGTCATTGATGCAGGGTAACACAGGTGCTCAGGCTGCATGCTTACAGGCAGACTCAAGAAGCCATGAGGCATGCTGCATGAATGAGGAGAGGTGTAGAGTTGCAGCAGGCCGGTCAAGATGCACATGGCGCTGACAGCGTCTGCTAGTTGATCACGCACCTGTGCTTGGAGGTCACTGACAAGTGAGTTGACATTGGGTGCCTTGCGAGCCAAAGCAGATATGTATGACGTGACAGCGTCAGCAGAATAGCCTGCAGAATTAACATGTTAGGACTGTGTTGACTAGATTGTGCGTGAAAATATGTACAGCAGCAGCTTCAGATGCAATATGTCGGATCTGACCCCACTGTGCCTGGCAGAGTTAGGCATGCAGTGTCGCAGCTATAAACCGAAGACTGTCTGCCAGCAAGTCGCCGCACCTAACAATATGTAGAGCTGATCTGATATCCATTCCTGCACGTTTCTGTCCCCCATTCCCAGCAGCCAGGCTGCTGCGCGATGTCGTAAATAAAGATCAGAGATGAAAGTTGACGGTAGTCGCGACAGCAGCACAGGCAGCCGGCATGACGCCCTTCTGCACACGCAGGAACAAGAGAGATACGTATGACCTGAGCAAGGCAGGTCAGCGTGCGCAAGAAGCTGATGGCATTGCACTGAAGTGCTGAAACCAAAGCATCAAGAAGAAGAAGCTGGTCAACGGGTTAAGCCTAAGGTGCCCTCTTTACTGCTGCGCTTCAGGCCTCACCCGGGGAACTTAGTCGACGTGAGCCTTCGTCTGCAGTCTTGCTCGCTTGCAGCCTTAACTTGTGCATTGATCTACAAGCTGAAACAGGGATTGAAGCTTTCTGTCTACCTTTTGCATCTACCTGTAAGTCTCGAAGCGGAGTGCATATGTTCCTGACACAGGTCGAGAGGTCTAGCTGATGTCCGCTGCTGAGGGAAAAGCAGCCAAAGGCAAGTTCATTACGCGTTGTCCCGCTGGATGCTTGCCTGCTTGCCAGCAGCGACCCCCCGTTTGTCACTTGTGTTCGTGCCTGCAATTCCGAATCTGCTTGCAGTCATTGTGCATCTAAAACCGACCGGTGGCGCTCCGGTACTAAAGGTCTTGAAGTTCAAGGTAAGGAACTCTGCTGACGTTCACCCACGAGAAAGGCCTTCATCCCGTATGACAAGTTTAACCGGTTGCAGGTTTCAGGAGACAGGAAGTTGGCAACTGTAGCTGACTCCCTACGCAAGCAACTTGAGCGAGACTCTGTGGTAAGCTGCCCGGCCGAGGCCGCACTTTTCTTGTGACTCGAACTGATCCGACTGCACTTCCGCTGTAGTTTCTTTACCTCAAAGAAGCATTCTGCCCATCTCTTGAGGAAAAGCTCTCGGTTCTGGCAGAGGTGAGTGCTCCAGCAAGCTATTTTTTTAGTCCAGCCTGTGCATTTCAGGGACGTCAGGCTTTCAGCAAAGCTCTGACTGCTGCAGGCATACGCAGTTGACGGCCAGCTGAACATCAACTACGCTGTCACTCCTGCCTGGGGCTAATTTGCCTCAGCCTTATTCTCACATCAATCAGCAGTGCAATCTGCCAACTTACTGAAGAAACATAGTCATGCGCCGACACGATTCATCATCAGGAGAGATGGAAGAAGCTGCTGACAACACACCTGCGGTTGACAGTGCAAGTGAGGCAACTCCCATGGAAGTCACAGCTCCCAAATCAAAGCATGTCAGAATACCTCCACCTAATGTAGCCACAAATGGTATCAAGAGCAATTCAACATCACCCCAAAAGCCTGCTGGCAGGCAAAGCAGACCTCAGAGTGCTAATCGAGGCCCAGGTGCACCTGTGCGATACTTTGTCATCAAAAGCATCAACAGAGAAAACGTGGAGCGCAGCATTGATCAGGGTGTATGGTCTACACAGGTAGGCTTCCTTACCTATGCCTGCAGCTCAAGCATACCTCAGCTTTGTGGCTCTGCAGTCTGTGGATCTCATTGGTGTTGCTGATGCGTTTGTCCCAACTATTACTGCTGCTCTGCAGAGACACAACGAGCAAAAGCTGCGTGAAGCTTTTGAACGGTCAAAGGATGTGTTTTTGATCTTCTCTGTCAACATGAGTGGCCATTTCCAGGGCTATGCTCGCATGATATCTGTTGGCAATCAGAATCAGGTGTGCTTCTCATTCAACCAAAAGCTGCCCAGTAGACTGCCACGTGCAGGCAAACTTGGCAGGCAAGTTTGGCCTCAGCTGACTTTTTGCTTGCTCAAATGTAGCTGTATGTTTTGCTGACACACATGCATACTTCCTGTTGCATTCTCACCCCAGATTGCTCAGCAGGGATGTCATCTCATCTCATCTGTTTGTCACTGGTATGCAAGCTTGTGCTGCTTCACAACTGCATTTCCCAATATCATCTTGATGTCCTCTTCAGGACCAACTTGTGTGCTCATGACAGCATAAGCTTGCAGAGCGCAACCCCAGCTCATGCCCGGGCATGCAGGTGAATCACAACCAATGGGAAGGTCAGACCAACCTTGGCCCTCCCTTTGGCATTGAGTGGCAGCGCCTGTTTGACCTGCCATTCTCTGAGACTGAGTCATTACGTAACCCACTGAATGAAGACAAGCCGGTCAAAATCAGCCGAGATGGTCAAGAGCTGCCCCCGGACATTGGGGAGGCCTTAGTCAACCTCTTTGAAGAGGGCGCCGAGAGAGCTGGCATCCCTCGTCCGGGTAAACACACTGCATCTGGGCATTAACCAGATCTCCCTTGCCCCGCATTGTGTGCTCAGCTGCTAGACACATGAGACTGTTAAACACTGCCCTTAAATCTCCCACTTGTTGTCACTCTTTTATGGCAACGTGGCAGGCATGCTCATGTCATCAGTCAGTTTATGTACACATGTTGCGTACTGTCTGCTCTTGCATGATGTCAGCTGCACCTCGTGCGCTTGACTCTGGGTGCACACTTCATGATTACTTTTGTTGTTCCAAATTGACACCATGCCTGGTTTCAGTATCTGAGTGTGTTGTGCAGCTCGTGTTCGCATCCAAGGACCCTCGGCAGGTGGAATGAATGGTCAACAAGGCATGATGGGCAGAGGGGGTGGTAGAGGCAACCCTGGCAGAGGCAGGAGTGGTCCAGACATGATGAATGGCAATCCTATGAGCATGCCAGGCCCATTTTATGGAGGTGATATGGGTGGGATGCCAATGAATGGTCTAGGCCCTATGGGTCCCATGGGTCCCGGCCCAATGATGGGAATGGGAATGGATCCAATGAACTTCGGCAGAATGGGCGGCTTTGAAGGGGATTTTGGCATGCCCAACATTGCAAGTATGGGCATGGGCATGGGCCCTATGGCAAACCCTATGATGATGGGCATGGGTATGGGTATGGGTGACATGGGGGCTGCATTCCCAATGGCAATGCCCCCTCGCCCTCCCCTACCCCGCCGTTTGCCAGCTGATGAGCCTGTCACCAGACCTGGCCCTACAACTAGGCCTTACAGTAGCAACAGACAGTATGATGATGACCGTATAGATGAGTACAGGGATCCTCCTGCTCGATCAGGCTACAGCAGGTATCGCAACACTTCATGGCCTCAGCCTGAACACAACACACTGGACTCAAATCTGCCAGACTCACCAGTCTTCTATGCCACAAGCTGAAATGGCAGCAATCAATCAGCACTCAGTGCACAGCCCCACCCCGTAAAGGCCTCTGCCATTAGCTGCGTCAGCAGGAGACCAGCAGCAAATTTGGCAAACTCCCTTTGGAGGCTTTGGTCTGTGTCAGTGAATGACATGGTCTGGAGAAGTTCTCTTGCATGGACATAAGACAGCCTAAACATGCATGCACGTTGTGATCATCAACTGGTCTGAAATATGTAGTCATGCAGGACAGCTCCTCTCATCTCATCTTTGCATAAGGTCTGGAGTAGGACTGCAGATCTTGCCTGTTGAGACAGTTTTCAGCATATCAGGACTGCGCCCATCTATCACAGCCCATTTTGTTTTTGTTTACTTCTGAATTTGGCAATCATGATTTCATAGAGATGTGGCATGCTTGAGCCAAATGCCTTGACAGCATTGTCACCCCCAGACTATAAGCAGAAGGAGAGTTGTTTGTCTTACTCAGTGCGCATATCAGTTGTGTATGCCCAGATCAGATTGAGCAGCCTGAGACTGACCAGCAGTGATGCGGTATTATTGTTTTGATGCTATTACATACGGCGTTATATGCGGTATTACATGCAGAATAACTGTTCTGGTGGTCCTACAAGTTCCAGCAAAGCTATAGTCATGGTTCAGCAGCAAAATGGCAGCTTTAGCCATGCCACAAGGATCTGGACCAATATTTGCTGTTTGACACTCTTGTTGCTTGTTGAACGATGCTTGAGTGATTGGTTGAACAGGGATCGTCAGCGTGATGGCCCTTCTGGTGGCGACCATGGCCGCTCCAACAGAAGCTCTCCTGTCGGGTATGACAGCCGTGACAGGAGAAGGTAACAGCCCTCACACTACTGTATGGATTTGCAGTTTTAGGCCATGTCACTGTATGTTTGATTTGGGCTTGCTTGCCTTGCATGCAGTAATTTTTGTTGGTTCAGAAACATTGCATGGTTCTTCTGTGCAGCTTTCAAGTCTGTATTACTGGCAGCTGTCAATATTACGTTATGGGATCATGACTATGCCTCAGCGTGCAGCTGGCTTATGACTTACAGACAAACTGTGGCCTATCTGCTGCTGTAACACACCTGCTGCCCAAACACTGAGCTGCATGAGTGTCCGTGCTGATTTGTGCACTATCAGCATATACCAGCCGCACAGGCTCTGCGCTGAGCTGTGCGGCTGGTATATTTCCCATTTTCCCTCGTTCCTGTACATTTCTTTGTTGACTTATCTGTTGCCTGCGGCTGCTGCTGCTTCTGCTGCTGCTTCTGCCACAATGCAGCTTTATTGCCTATTAGATTCTTTCATAGTCACTTTTTTTCCCCTTTGCTCTGTTCTGTGTGTTATTTTGCTGTCTAGGTGGCATAGGTGTGTGCATGTTGCAGGGGCCGCGAGCGCAGTGGCAGCCCTCATAGGAGGGCCAGGCCCACCAGCAGACGCCGCAGCCGCTCCAGATCTCGCAGCCGGAGCAAGGAGAGGCACCGCAGCCAACGCCCACCTGCCTTCCTAGACATGGAGTATGGGGAGTACCGCAAGAACTTCAATGAGGTATGCTGTCATTGTGTTGTTGTGGCAAAGTCCTACATTAAATATGGCACTGTGTTGTGGAATGAGCATGCTGTTCAACACAAGCTCAGTTGTTGAATTTTTGTACATAGATTAGCCAGTGCTTCACAGTGTCTATATTGCTATTCCTCGTAACAGTTATTCCGAAAACAGTGTGTTTGGTAGTCTGTTGCTTTTCTTCCTCCTTGTCAGCTTGCCGAGCACACTCGCGTTCTTCAGCAGTTGTTACGTCAGATGTTCTGCTCTTTCTTTCAGAGTCATTGCACAGCTTGCACCTGCTTTTCCTACTGCACATGGTTCTGAACCCAAGCATCATACCCTAGCATCATGTGCTTCTGAACTCTAGCGTCATGTAGATCGCAACCCTTAGCGTCATGTGGTTCTGAACCTCATCTGCGACATTGCAGTCTGACAGCTTACATAATCTGCAGGTCAAAGAGTCACGTACCCGAAGCAGAAGAGGCAGGGAGAGTGGGTCAGGCAGGGGTGCCGGCCCTAGTGCTGTCACAAGCTCCAGTGGAGGCTGGCCCATGATGAATCCCAACATGATGGCCATGAATCCTATGATGGGGTGAGCATCAATCAACCTGTTTTCTCTATCAGTGTTATCAGTCTTGGTGTCAACATGACTATTTCCTCTATCAGTGGTATGAGTCTTGGTGTCAACATAATGGCATGAGTCTTATCTTGGGGTAAGCATTGTTTGATTTGTTCTCTCTATCAGTGTTGAGAGTCTACGAACAGCTTCCAAAAGTTGTGCTCACAAGCCGACCTGATTGCATTGCGCTTCATCCCATGTATCAGCTGTGTCACATCAAACCTCATTGACAGGCTTTGGACCAGCCTTTTAGCTGCTGACTGGTGTGCAGACATGCATGCTCAAGCTGATGTCCTTTGCGTTCAAAACCAAAAGCCCCACACAAAAGTTGTCCTTTGGATGTGGCTTTGTCGTCTTTCCATTCACATCGGCAAAGCCAAAAAAGGCAAGACATCTATTTGCTGATGTGTTGTGCAGGATGGTTGATGAAGATACTGTTGTTGCTATGTATGGGCAACAGTATAGGCAGATGGGGCAACCATTTGATGCTGAGAGATGCCGAAGCTGGTTCCGAAGTATGAAGGAAAAGATGAATCCTATGAATATGGGGATGGGCATGGGTCACATGATGGGAATGCGCGGCATGTGATTTTACACCGCTCCCGTTCTCATAGATCAAGTGGAAACCATGATTTCCGTTGCAGCTTGCCTTGTCGTTATAGGATGCAGGATGTTTTCAGTGCTGTTTAGAAAAGAGAATCTCTTATGTCTCACCAACTTCTTGTACCATGTGCTATCCATAAGCATATCTTGCTCACCATACAGAAAATTGTTGTGAAGTGCACGACTTTTGTGTCTCAAACTGCTAGAGTCAAGCGTGCCGCAGCATGTTACGACTCGATGCTTCATGCGCTATTGCGGGGCACTTATGTAAATCTGACTGCCAAAATGGAAGCTGAGGAGGAAGTTCCTCTCTGCACGTAATTTGCGTAATTTTGCGCCAATGGTCTTCGCTGCTCGATTTGCCGCAACAGGGTCCTGTCGAACTCACACGCTTGTCAACGAGCTTTTGCAGTGCTCAGGGCTGCTGTGCAGGGAACCTGTGAGTGCGAGCAACTGCACAAGGTGACAAGTCTGACCCTCTCGGGAATTATGCTGCGCTCAGGCTGGTGGGTACCGCCGCAATACAATTCAAAGTCCAGCAGTGCGATTTGTAGCCCATGTGCAAATTGATGATGCGTTTTGTGACTGCAGACAGCGTGATGGCCGCAGTGCCAGCCTCTTATCTTGGGGTGTGGAAACGATCCTTACTCACTACTGGCAGCGGTCACAGAGACACGAGCACGCTGGTCCTTTGGCTGCAGACTCAGACTCTATTTGCTGATTTGCGCATACCTGTACCAGTGCCAGCCGAAGGCTCCAGAAGTCTGCAAGAGTGCAGTGAGCAGCAGCTGTTGCAGCTCGCACAGCAGCAAGGCTTTGCTGGTGTCACAGAAGTGTCTGATGATATATGCACCTGGCACAGAGAGCTAGACTACCAGCCCAAGAGTGGTCCACCTGACGTTGGCAAAATGGTGTTTATCACAAGCGAATTTGTGACTGAGGATGATCCATCAGGCGAGAACAGGTATCATGAGGAATGGCATCGATTGGAGGGCTCCACTGGAGAAGTCTGGGGTCGCAGGCTTGAAGCTGTGGATCAGCCAAGCAGGAAAGGCTTCTTGCTGGGTGCTGGAGAGTACTTCCTGTTTGCAGCAGATAGACAGGTGGACTTGCCTCCAGAGGATGATTTACAATCTCACCTCAAGTCAGCCAAATGTCTTGAGCAGCAGCAGGCGTTATTGGGGCTGCAACTGTCTTTTGGTCGCATCAGAAAGCAAGGGCAGGATCCGGCATGGTGCATTGCACACTCCACAGTGCCTGGATGTATTGACAAAGCTCTACTGCCATCAAGTATCACTGTAGAAGACCTTGATGGAAGCATTGCCTTGGAAATGGGGGTCCTCTGTCCAAACGGTGGCTGGAAGCTGTTACCTGCATGACCTCAATTGGCAGGACAGTTGCATACACACACTGACATGTTTCCTTGACTGAACTTTCTGTGCCTTGATGCAGCAACATGCATGCTAGCAAACTGTCCACTGAAGTCATTCATGTCAAATAGGTTTATTTAGTAACAAGTTCAACTCAAGCCCACGCAAAAGATGCCAGGAATGCAGTTTTCATCTGGAACAGACCTCTGTATTAACGTTACCGGTTGGATAATCAACAGAGTACTGTCATCAAGAATGTAACGAAACGTATTAACGTTCCCGTTTTCGCAAAGTAGCACATGAATGTTTGATGTTTCCTGGTCCATCCTTTAATGACCCTTGCCAATGCTGAGTAGCCAAGCACTTTACTCGCAAACAGGTGGTAGATTGAATGCGGTATCTAAGGACTACCAACTATGACGCAGCGGTCAGATTCCACACGATAGTCATTCAACCAGAAAGACACATCTGGAGAGTTCCTGGCAAGCATGTACATCAGAGGGCGAAGCCCATACAAAATCGCATAGTTCACTTGACGACAGACCGAAATTTGTGCTCTGCTCAACTGCCTCAATTGGGTCAGCCCAATCAGGTCTGAGCCAAAATCGAAATGGTGAGACTCAAAAGTGAAACTCTTCAAGCTACTCATGAGTAGCTTGAAGAGTTTCATCAACCCCCAAGGAAAACGTAGGCTCATTCTGGACCCCTCAGCAAAAACACGCACTTCAAAAATTCAAGCATTTTGAGCTGAGTCAGGGATCTGTCGAGCCACACATTCCTAGTCTGATCATCGTACATCAAGCAAAGACTTCTCAAGACACACCCAATCAAACCTTGAAACACAGCAATTGCCAGTTTGAAGGCCCGCAAACAAAAACAGCAAGTTGGTTAATCTGGACATTCCTGCTACTGCCAAAGGGACACGTGTCGGAGCGCCTACACAGGTCACGCATCTCTCATATGGATCAGTAGCTTCTATTTAACTGTTTCTGCAACACAAGTTTTTCAAGGCTGTGCATGCACTCAAACCCAAAGTATGCACTCCTGACAGTCTACTGCTCACAAGCGTCAATGAGTGCAAAGTGTTCACACAATTGCAGGCCCAATGACCCTCTAGCACAGCCGCAGTCAAGGGCAGGCTGCTCAGTTGATGTGTATACCCCAGATGATAGAAATGGCCTGTGGTGAGTTGCAGGTCCAGCAGGAAGGGGAGGCTCTGAAGAGGTGTGAGGTCCACAGGCTCGTGCGGTGCATGAAAATGACATTTCCTTATGGATCTGAAGGCTGAGAGTACTGACAGTGTCTGGCTATAAGTATAGACCGTGGTGACCTCCGTCAGCTTTGGGTTGGGACACAGTAGAGCGGCAAGAGCAATGTCAGTGCCAGGACTGCCAGATAGAGATGTGAGCCTTTGCAAAGTGTTTCTTGTCTTCAGTGCATGCAGAAGCAGACTAGGAAGCATGTCGTTGCAAATGTCTGCTGGCACTAGCAGCCAGTCTGACAGCTCCAAGTGTCGCTGGAAAATACGGTGGAATGATCGACAGACCAGCTTCAGCTGGTGCATGCGTGCAAAAAGGACGCGAGCCTCCATCATTGACTGAGATCCCCATGCTTCAGGCATTTTGTCCACTGTCTCGATCGCGTCTGTTTTCACTTTACTAAATATTTTGCCCCACAGATCGTCGGTTAGCCAGCATGCTGGAGAGTCTATCTGCATCACTGTTGTGCAGCAGTGAGATCACAATTCTCTAAGTTGAGATGTACAGATTTTGTGAGCAGGAGATCGACACAAGACGGTGTCCCTGGCCTCGGAGAGTATCGAAACTGTTCATCATGCGAGTTAGCTTTGACCTTGTCATTTTTCAATTCAAACGGCCTGGCAGCACGACACTCACCCCAAAGGCCAAAATTGTTCAATGTGGTGGGATGAATTGCATGCAGCAATACGAACACTCATTTGCCGCACAGCTGCAACCTCTTCTGGTGTTAGATGATGACAAAGCATGCCGACTGTTAGCAATTGCCTGCAAGTAAGTGTCCTTAGCTTGCATTATGACTAGTGGTGAAAAAGGTCATGTTGCAGGCGGTGCATTCACGCAGAGGAAAGCGATAACATAAGATGCAGATAACGCTGTTGACTGCAGTCTACTACAGCTATCTTGGCACTGACTGCCTAGAGCTTGGCTTTGTTGTCTGTGATTCCCATGTGAGCTATAAGGTCACACACACGGTTGCTGTAGCCCCACTCGTTGTCGTACCAGGACACCAACTGCAGTAACAAAGCAGGTGAGAGACCAGTGTCAAGAGAGCAATTTGTGCCAGTCAAGCTGCCAAGATGCATCCCAATCTAAAGATGACCTTGTCACGGCTTGTTACCTCATGTAATTATCGCTGCCAGCAGCAGAACTGGGCAGTGCATTGTACAAAAGGTGTATTAACTTGTCTAGCAGTCTCACATGTCAGGCAAACACTGCTTATTACACTGCCAGCTTTTGACAGATGCACAGTGTATCCCTGGGCATCCCAGTATAATGCTTGGCGTCTCAAGGTGTAGTATGTCCTTTTCTATGCACAGTGTATCAATAGCTGACTGTGCCAGGCCATCAAGCAACCAATCACGTGCACAATTGTGACTTGCTCACCTTGACAAACTTGGAGTTGAGAGAAATTCCAGCGTGCACATCTACAATAGAGGACCTCTTGTCATGGATGAAGTCAGTGGACACCACCTGGTCCTCTGTCACACCCAGGATGCCCTGCACCACTCAAAGATGAGCTCATGCAGGCTTTTTCTCCTCATGCAGTCGCACCCAGACAGAAAGCTAAAAAGCCATCGGATTATAAAAGGCTGCTTACCGTGATCACATGCCTCACAAGACAAATTAAACATCAGAGCAAGCAGCATCTTGAGGATGGACAGATCTCACACAAGCAGCAGAGATCTGGACAAGGCAGCAGAGAAGCAGAAATGTGCAGCCAATCTCATGCTGGGGTGACGAAACAGTGACTCTGCAGCTGGCACAGCAAAGCACTCTGCAGTCTTGGCGTGTGGTATGCAAGCATATGCACAGCCCAAAAAGGCTGTAGCCAGGTCTAATGAGCATGTTGAGTGTGCATGTCATGTAGCCAGGTCAGGTATGCAACTGCTTTGCATTACGGGGGCAACCATGACGCGGAGGGGGGAAAGGGTAGGGGGGGTGGGGAGGGAGTGTAGAATTCACCTTTAGTTCACCATCAGCAGCCTTTTTGCATGCTGCCATGATTTCATCATACGAGGCTTCCTTCTGCAGCCTCACTGTCAGGTCGACCACACTCACATCCACAGTTGGTACCTGCAACAGTCAAGGTTACGAAAGCTCCCTGAATTGCCGTGGGTAAGCCGGAGCTTTCAATGCTAAAGGAAACTTGTCAGGCATTTCTTACTGACCACATACATGACGCGACCATGATAGTATTGCATGATACATGATAGTGTTGCATGCAGACTTACTGCTCTTGCTGCGCTGTTCACAGCCAATCTGGACAAAGACATACCTCTCAAGACACAGCTGTTACAAAAGCTGCATGTGATTGATGTCAAGGGCCAGGCAGGACGATGCCCTGCCGGTCTGAAAGAGAGCAAGTTATCCCAAAGGCAGCTTGCTGTTTGCACATGTTGCCCTCTGAAGCTGATCTGAAGCTGATCAGACACTGGCTTACAGTGACAACTAGGCTCGGCAACTAGGTTGCCGCATTGCAACCCTGTCTGCATATCACAGATTTTCCAGAGAACCGTGTCATAGGCTTGACTGCTGGCTCAGGCACACTACAAAAGAAAGCATGCACAAGCGCAAGGGGACATGGGGTGCCGACAGGCTCTTGTAGCTTGGGTCAGCCAGGGCAACATACCCTGAAGGCCATGCCTGTGAGCTTGCCGTTCAGCTCTGGCAGGACCTTGCCCACAGCCTTGGCAGCACCTGT
>JAABUK010004022.1_pt1 | contig 24380 bp, 28 predicted proteins | sample 5559141 | NCBI WGS metagenome assembly JAABUK01 (sample SAMN10711869, study PRJNA513367) | rock metagenome | isolation source: Antarctica rocks | place: Antarctica: Victoria Land, Pudding Butte nord | collected 2016-01-03
CCCCCCCCCCCCCAGATCGTTTGGGAAGAACGAGGAGAAAGGCCAGTTATACGTGGAGGGTAGCAGGAGTATAGTCACCCGCGTGACTGAACTGCTTGCAACTCAGATTGCTGTTGAGCCTGGTGCAAGAGACAATGCAGATGACACTAACTTCACTGTATGGACTGCAGAATGTGGGCATCAATAAAGGGACCATGGTGCCTTTCTTGCCATGACCCAGATATATTGAGACTGGCCAACATATACCTGTACGAACATTGTGATTACTCTTTGTCACCTCTTGCATCAGTCAAATGGCATGAAAACAAAAGAAGCTGACCTGCAGCATGAAGAAGGGTATCTTGCCTATGTCATCCCGGATGAGCTGCTGCCAGCTGCGACCATAGAGGGCCTTCAGGTTGGGCCCCCTGCGCAAAGGCAGCATGAGGCTGATGCAATCCCTTGGTTACAAACAGTAATGCACAAATGGTAAATGGCAATGCTAATGGCTGTAGAGCATGCAAGCAGAAGACCATAGCCTGAGCAAAAAGAATTGCGAAAACGCAAGCAGCACAATGATCAGAAGCATCTGTACAGCAGAATCCTGTGAAGTATCAAAGATGTGATGTTAGATGTCATGGAAGTGGTCAAGAATGTCAGTGACATTGACTCGGTTCCTTGAAGCTGGCAGCTCTGCAACTGTTCTGCTTGTGCAGGATTTGACCATGCTTTGCAGCAAAGTGTGGTTATCAAGTCCGAGACATGCATTGAGACCAGAATGAACACAGCATTAGTCGCATGCCTCTAATCAACAACAAGCCTTACAGCAAACTGCAGGACAAACCCCTAAACCTTTAAAAATCGCTGATTAGACATGTGTACCACTTAGGATGGTATTCTGCAGACCAGCTGTAATCAACTGGCTGGCCTCAGGTCTGACCTGTATGGGTAGCGCCTCTTGTCTGCACACTTGTCAGACATACTGTACAGGTTGTAGGAGCGCCCGTTGATAGGCTCAAACTTCACCTTCTGCATCTTGACATTGAACATGTCAAACCTGCAGCAACAAGATTTAGCCTTGATAGGCCTATTGTATAAGGTTACCCCGATGGTTGCCAGCATAGATTACAAATCCTGCTGAGGCTAAGGCGCTACCCCGTGAGGGGGCAGCGGCTCTTGTAGTCTGCAGCAACAAGGCTCAGGTCAGGCTCAACTATAATGCCATTTTGAGGCCTATGTGCTTGTGCATGAGGGATCACTAATAGCAGCCAGTTTGTAACAGATGGACAGGTGCCAAAATCACAGCAGACACTTATTCCTGAGCACAGGTGTCAAAACCAATGTGTACACACTGTCTGACTTTCATCAAATGGGTACAAAAGCTGGAAAAGCTGTGTAACAAAAGAGCCAGGGTTTTGACTCATGCTGCCAGAGCTGACAATGCATGCATGTCGCTGCAGGCTATGTTGACAACAACTGCAAGCAGCAAAGCAGGACAGACAGCAACAACCAGCATAGATTGAGGGGCACCGTATGCTCATGAAAGACATGGATGGACTGACTGGGCAGGCTAGTACAAAACATGGCTTCTCATCAAAACGATGCCGAAAGGTGTAGTGTTTTCTTTTCTGGATGGACTGTGCCTTGCTGTAAGCCTGGGCAAGGGCATGCCTTTTGATATCCTGATGCAGAGCAGCCTCCTCCAGCCTCAACAGCCGCAACCACTTCCTGACCGGCGCACTCATTGGCACTGCAGCCCCTCCTGCCGGCAGCACTGACACTGGCTCCTGCTTGTATGCTGGATGACTCTTGGCCTCACTGTCGCTCAGTCTACAGCACAGCATCTCAACCATACAACATCCATACTCGTACAGCATTCAAACCTATACTGACTATGGACACAGCTTGCAATGGGGACGCTATCAACAAAACCAAGGTATGCTGAAACAGAGGAATCTACATGCATCTGCTGAGCCTTGCTGCTTGTACTAGGCAAGGTAATACACCACAGCTGTGCACTTCAGGAGACAAGCAGAACAGAGTAGGGGGCAACAACCCCATGTGATAGTCAACAGCCTGTCTGTTATTTCTAGCATGTTTCGATGCAAACTGTGGAGAGTCTTCTGATATGCATGCACTCTATGACTTGTGCCATGTTTGAAACTGCTGCTACAAGGCTCAATCAGATATGATACAACTTACCGATGGCTGAAAAGGATATTCAGAGGCCGCTCGCATGACATGAAGGTAGTTGGTGGCTGTTCAAACAGGTTTTTGAGGTTGTCTGGGACGAAAGGCTTGGCCTCGACGTTCAGCATCTTCTGCTGGTCAGCTGCATCTGACTTGCTGACCAAGCACACTGACACCTGCCTGGCTGCAGGCAGGAAAGATGAGAGTGAGAACAAGGTGGAGATCCATGTTTATAGATTGTGACCTGCGCAATCAATAATCACAATAATGATAGTATTAACAATGATAATAACCATAATGACGATTATAATTATGATGTTAACAATAAAAATAATAACAACAGCAATAACAATAACAATAACAATTATGATTATTATGATGATAATAACAACAACAATAATAATATTAATAATAATAATAATAATGATAATAATAATGATGAGAATAATAATTATGATAATAACAACAACAACAACAATAATAATAATAATGATGGTAATGGTAACAATATAACCTCTTTCCAGCTCATGATGAGCTAAGCACGTGCAGGACAAGTCTTGTCTCTCCGGCGCATTGGTTGACAACAACAAAACATACTTTGCGCCTTGGGCCACACCTAGGATCAGTAATCAGACAATTGTGTTGGCAAATGATAAGCTGCCAATCTGCAGCAGACATCTGATTTGCAACACAAGGCTCAGCATGCATTCTGTGGGCGGTTTACCTACAACCACTGCTTCAGCAGAGGTCTCATTGCTCAGAGGGACTCTCTCAAAGGGCTTGTTGCTGGTGGAAGCAGACGCTGGCACTGGTGGCGTGCCTGATCTTGAGCTAGCGCTGGTAGGCATGCTGGCCGGCCTACGGGCTTCAAGTCCATTGCTGCTGTTTTGGGTAAGAAAGGTGAACAGGACTAGCTGAGGCAAGACTCCAGATTCAAGCCTGCATTGGAAGCAACAGCACTGACTTCCGGGCGTCAGTCACATTGCAAAATTGACGAGAGTAGAGAACACAGCATGAGCATGAGCACAGCATGAGCATGGCCCCAGCTGTGTGTATGTGTGTAACTGCTCACCGTCTGTGAGGGCCATCAAGACAGTTGAGCACAACAGTGACAGCGTACTCCTCTCCTGGCCTCAGCAAAATGCCTTGGATGCCTTCGCTCTGCTTGTCCTCATGCATCTCTACTTTATCAAGCTGTGACTGCAGCTGACTCACTTCTTTGTCCTGCTGCTGGGTCTGCTTGTCAGCGCATTGCTGCTGGGGAGCTTGCTGCTGCTTTTTCTTCTTGTTTTTCTTCTTTTTTGGCCGACGCTGATGCTGATCAGAGTTTTCTGCTTTGTCACCATGATCAGGTGGTTCAGCAGCGACTGCTGTCACATGTGTTTCGCTTTCTTTCCCTAAGTTTGTTACTGTGCTGATGCCTGCGTCGTCTATAAGAGCCATGGTATGAGGCCACAAAGGAAGCTTCTGACTAAACCTGACATCTATCAACTGGACATTCTCTGCTTGGTTGTTCTTGACGACAATCTGTCTAAAAGAGTATAACTGTTCACGCTCTATAGGCTGCCTTGAGTCATGCTTTGCGCCCAAAAGGTTGGCAAATGGCTGTTCATGCTGCTCATTTTGCTGCATACTCAAAACGTGACCAGAGCTATCTACACTGTGCTGTGACTGCTGAGCAACAAGCTGCTTCAGACCAAAACTGACATCTGGGCCAACGCTGACCCCTTGCGGATCCTGCATGAGACTACGGAAATCCTGCAATGCAGCCATGTATTGTCAGTGCAATCCTGTGTGGTATAATAGTGCAGTGTGTCCAGCACATGGACCAGCATAGGCAGCCAGCCTAGTGCCTTGGGCAAACACATGCATCTTTTCTAGACTCTAATCTGCACTTGCGAGTCAGGACTAGACAAACTGCTGTGCAGCTGCAGGGTAGCACAATGCAAACATGGTAATGGATGTTGTAGTCTTTACCTTGTAGGCGGCTGAATGCAGTTTCTGCAGACCTGCTGCTTCAATCCACTGTTCCACCTCCTCATCAACAAAGTGAGCCTGCCCAACTGGGCAAGCTATGCGAGGCCCCTGAGCCAGCAAACCAGCAGCCATGCCTCCTGAATGGGGCAAGGCCAGAGCAGGATTGCCTACAAGCTGTTGCAGTGCGGACTCCAGGGGTCCATTCAGTACAGAAACATGCTGTAGCGCTGCTCTGCCAGTCCAATAGTAGGTTATGTACAAGGAGGGAATCTCTTGACCCGACAGGTAGACCTGTAGAACATAGCAATGGTGATTGGCAACCTCTGTGTATGGTGCAGCTGGTTGCTTCTGGCAAGGCAGGAAGGATAAGGGCAGCAAGGTCAGGGCTGGGGGGCAGGAAGAGGGGCACATGGGAAGCCACAGGTCAGATGGCAACAGAGGGTGTGGACGCCAAACATGAGCAATGATGTGCAGTGGTTTGCTAATGACAGCCTGCTGCATCAATGCACGAAGCAGAAGCAGCACATTGTCTCAATGTTTGCTTCACAAATGCTGTTGCTTGTACTGCAATCAGCTACCTGCTGCAGCTGCCTCAAGCTGTCTAAGCAAGCATCTCTGACAGGAAGCGCCGAAAACTTCTCAGGACGCAGACTTTCTAGCCGCATTCCCCTGCAGGGTTACACACATTGAAGCTGTACCAACATGCACCCCTTTGAGCATTAGAGGTGAGCGAAGCTATGCCTGCTGTTATAACAAGTAGCCAGTGAAGGAGCACAGTGCAGCGTGATACAGGCTGCAGAACAAGGACAGTGTATGCGATATGTACCAGCCTGTGCCTGCCGCCGCAAACAAGGTGTCCAAGGGCCTCAGATCTAATTTTCCCTGATCTTCGACCTTGACAGACATGCTGAGATGCATTTCTACAGCCAGGGCTGCTGCAAAGGGCAAATTTGGGAATGTTTCCTGCAGTTGCACAGAAGCATGCATTTGTGCATGGGTCTGTGCATTAGGTTCAAGCAATGTGTCTGCGGACAGGGAGGCAGAATGCCAGGTGCTGTAACATTGAGCTTGCCTGTATTGCTTGCTGCAGCATTCGTGTGTGAACATCTGCTGGCACATAGTGAGGATCAAGAGCTGAGGGCTGAGACATGTAATTTGACATGTTGGGCTGATACATCAGACTGTAAGCAGGGTTCTGCTGAGGCATGTAGGGCATCTGCGGAGGGGGTGCATATGCCCATTGAGCAGGCAAGTAGCCTGGGAAGAAACAAGGGTGAGGCTGCATGCTGTCTAGTCCTACAGGAGTAAAGGCAATACGAGGTACAAATGAAACCTAACTGGCCGGATTCGTCAACGGTGCCAGACTGAAACGTTTGCTGACTAGCAACGAGCGCGGAGCGCATTGAGCAACGTCAAATGCCTCCCGCAGCGTCGGCCAAACATACTCATGCACAGTCACAAAGTTGACGACAGGACTTAGCGCACGCAACTTTGATGACGAGTGATCTTGCAACTCAGCAGGCCATAGAGCTGGTCCTGAGAAGTTTTGCATGGGTAGACAACAGCTGATTTTGGACACAGCGGCATTGTTGATCGCGTGCCCTGCGCTGCAGTGCTCTGTTCTGTAACCCCCCCAGCATACGCAGCACGTTGCTAGGGTTTGCGACTTAGCTTCCTGCAGGTGATCGCCAGTACTGTTCTGCGGATCCCTGCGCAAAACACGCAAAGAACCGTCTCTCTGAGACATGAGTGCTGAGATATACCGACAAACAAAACTCGGTGATTCCTTGGTGTCCGCCCTTGAGGTACTCGTTGAAAGTGACAAAATAACTCCTGAGTTGGCGATCAAGGTATTGTCAGAGGTATGCTATCCATGTGGTCACCTGTCGGCAGCATGCATGCGTTTTGTATGTGCTTGTTTCTGATTTCGGTGTGCTGTGCAGTTTGACACGGTGCGCGTACAGTGATAATCCTTCTCTGCTCTGCTCAAAATCCTTCTCTACTCAGAGTTTGTGAGCGCTGGGGGCGCATCAAGCATATAAACCTGCACTGAGCTTTGTATGTGTTTGCAGTCCTACCTGGAGGCTATCAAGAATAGCTTCAAAGCCAAAACCTCAGTCAAGGGAAAACTAGACAGCTATAGATTCTGCGATAACGTATGTCAGGCTCTGCCTGCTTATCTGCTGAGGTTGACAAGGGGCCATGTTGTGATACATGCTGCTTGTAGGTTTGGACCTTTATTGTGTCAGATGCCAAGTTCAAGACCAACTTCACCAGCACAGCTTCTACTACCCACGCACCAGAAGTGACTGTGGACAAAGTACAGATTGTGTGTGTAGATGCCAAGGTGTTTGATGCACAGTCATAAAGGTAGCAGGTAACATATTCTGGTACTACAAGCGTATACAGTACTCAGCATTTAGTCAGTCTGCTTGTTTGGAAATGCAAAAACATGCGGCACGGCGATTGAAGCTCACAGCAAGGTCCTGTACATCCATTGGGCTGACTTGCTGCATTATAGCACATTGGGCATAAACAGACACTGCCCCAAGGACAGTCATGTCTGAGATGCAGTACATACATTCTCTGGTCGAAATTACGGACTGTTAAGGTTGTATACAAATGATGTACATGTAATACAGCAAATAGCCTCTCATGATCATACATGCTATGCAAGCCTTGAAATATACTGAGGGCTTCTGTTACATTGGAACAAGCACAACATTGGAACAAGCACAAAATGGGGCTGCTAGCAAAGTATAAAGGCAATTGCAACAATCACTTCAAGCTTGCAAACATATTTTCCAGGTCGAACAAGGCTCATCAAGGCAAGTGGTATCAATTCAGTACTATTTATATGTATTTGACTTCTGCTGCAGCAATGCATCTGCAGATAATTTAGCAAATGATTTCGAGCGCGGTTGCACATTGCAATTCACTATGCTAGATTTAATCCTTGAAGGCCTAGCAGCAGCTGTCGCAGGCCCTGTGTGAGCGCAACAGTCCTTGCGCACCTAGCATGAGCGCCCGTGGGCAGAATTGTTATGCCAGAAAGGTGTATTGAGACCGGCATATCACGCAAATGTTGAGACTTGCGTACTGATCATCGCTGAGATCACACTAACCAAAAGCACATAACCGTGCCAGAGGCTTCTGGATGCTCCTGCATGTGTGCTCTGACATCAACAGTGCGATCAAGTCACCTTTGTCTGCTTGTTGAAGCCCTGACTGTACCAGCAGCTGCCCTAAGAGCCTGACAAGCAGATGCAAGTATCCGGTACAGCGTTTCAGGACCTCACCAACAAACATAAGCAAAGACGATGGCAAGCGGTTGACCGGCTGCAGAAAAATCGTGGACAGACCTTCATAAGGCCTGGTGTTCTGGCGCAAGATATCCCTGGTGGGCTGCTGCCTATCACCACGAGTGGCAAAGCTTCAGCGATTCAAGCTGAGACATCAGCAAGCACATCTTCTTCTGGCAGCTTGCGACAGCTTCAGGTGCCAGATGAGCAAAAGCAGGCACGGAGGCTTCATCGCAAACGGGTGGCAAGAATTGTGGTAGACCAGTGGAAATGGTTCACGAAGGAGAGGGTCAGGATGTATCCAGCAATACGTCACCACAACCACAGGCTGCAGCTAAGTTCCTTTTTAGCATTGCAGACACACTCAGCGCACCGGCAGCTGGAGTGGCGCAGAGCCGCGATTTTCAATCACAGGCGCCAGTACCTAATGCAGGGCAAATGCTTGCTGCTCTGGCATGCTCAGCTGGATTACAGCAAGAAGACACAGCTACGGCTAAACAATGCGCGCCAGACTAGAAAAATCCAGCAACAGAGGTCCTGCCTGCAAGCTTGGCAGGATTACAGGGCTTACAAAGCACAGCGCAGAAAGCAGTACCTGCAAGCAAACTTCTACAGAAGCTTTGTCCTGCTTACCTCTGCTTTGCAGCAGTGGAAACCATGGGCTGCAGTGTCCGCTGTCAAGAGGGCCAAGCAGGGCACAGCCCTTTCCTTCTGGGCTAACAAGCAGTATGTCAAAGCCTTCAGCTCTTGGACCTTGGGGGTAGCGCTGAGACAGTATTCACGCCAGATCAAGGAGGAAGCAAGCCACATGCACAGGAGACATCTGAGCACTGGTGTTCTGCTGCATTGGCAAGGGGCTGTGATAAAGATGCAGGAGGATAGGCAAGCTGGATCAGAGGCACTGCAGGTGCAATGTCACCCCAGTTTGAAATGCATGTGGCCAGTTTCAGACATTAGACATGTGTGATGTCATGCAGTCTGTCCTGGATTTACTCTGAGCTGCATGGCGTGAGAAATGCACATCACCCATGCTGTCACTGGCTGCTGCAGATTGTTGCAAGGAACCTGCAGGCTGCCAGATTGAGGCAGCTGCTGCAGTCCTGGACAACTACCGCCACGGCGCTGCATGCTTGGAGACAGCTTAAGCAGCAGGCTTGCAGGACTGCCAAGCAATCACTGCTGAAAAGAGCTCTGACTGGGTATGCTTGCACATCCCTGTATATGTCAAACACACTTGCTCATTGCACTTGCCCTGCCTATGCTTACAGTCAATGCATGAAGTGTTATGCCAAAGGTCTTTGAACAAACACATATGTGGCATGCCTTTGCCTACAGGTGGCAGGCAGAGGTTCAGCAAAGGCACGCCTTGCAAACTCTTTCTAGTCAGCTGCAGCCGGTGGCAAGACATTTGCATCTCCACGCCGCTTGGGATATCTGGGCAGCTCAGTACCTATGTAGCTTGGAGCACCAGGGGGCAAACCTGCGCAAGGTAAGCTAGTCAAGTTTGCCTGCTCTTTTTAGGCGATGCAAACACTCACAGTAACAGCCTGCGCCGCATCAAGCCACTTTCCCATATGCTGTTTGAATGAAATAATGTCCAAGCTGAGCATAGGTATTACAAGCAAGTCAGTTGCAGACCTCCAAATGCATGCCTGCCTGCATGTTTCAAAGGGTTGTCCTACTTAGTTCAAGCTGCTGATGAGCAATCACGTCTTCAGTAGGGCTGCCACATCAGACCGCTGTCAGGACAGCCAAGAGCCCCTCAGTCAAGAGCCTCGCTGTAGTCAGAGTCTTGTTGAGTCCTCAGTGACGCACAACTTATTTGCCTGTTCCAGGTGGTGCTGCTGAGAGCAAGCTTGAAGGCATGGCGGTGGACAACAGCCCTGGAGGTTGCTCAGCAGGCTAAGTTGGCCAGGGTGGTTAAGCTCATGAATGCCACCTGTCTGTGGCGATGCCTGAAAGCCTGGAGAGCTGCAGCTGACGATCGCCAGAAGAAGAGGATCAGGTAAGTGCCGGATCAAGCTACAATGCATGCACCAAAATCTGTGGTATGCACCAAGCATCACGTCAACCGGGTGAATGCACAGCAACTGTACGGGTGGTCTCAAGCTGCAGGACCATCTGACCTGATTTCGCTGAGGGACAGTGAGTAACTGTCACATGGGAAAGGCATTTGATGGACCAGTGGCCATTGCCCATCACCAAATACACAAACTTTTCTGCCCTTGAGGCATCTCAGACCTCCCGTCAGTCATGCAGGAGCAACATGCAGGAGCAACATGTTCCTATCCATGCAGGATAGGAGACATGTCTTAGAATGTCCTCTCATGACTTGTCATTTGCCTGAGATTGTGGTGCCGACTGCTGCACCATGTAAAATGCTATGTGCGTCACTGCCAAGAAGTCATACTTTGTGCATGCCGCAGGAAGCAGGCTGCAAGCGACTTCTACAATGACAAGCTGCTGAGTCAGAGTCTGCAGCAGTGGCAGCAGTGCGCAAGGTGGAGCAGAGACTCAGGCTGGAAGGAGGACCTGGCTTTTGGGCACCGGGCTGAAACCCTGCTGCTGAAATGCATGGAGGGCTGGCATCTGGTGAGTGACTGTTGTCTTGTGTAATGCAAACCTGCTGTGAAGCAGCAGGATGCTACATCATGTGAGATATCTCTTTCAGGCAGATACACCTACTGCTGTTTCCCAGGCACGTCTGTTGAATGAAACTTTGAGGCAAGTGTTTGTCTGACAATAGTGGTTCTTGTGCAATGAACTTGAAGCACACAAGGCTGAGACAAGCTGCAGCAATGCACTTCAATCATGTCCTGTGCTAGGGCTTCAAACGCACAACTTGTGCCATGTTACAGAGCTTGACCCAAAACATGCATGATTCATGCATCGGCACATGACTACATGCTCTTCATCTGCTGTTCAGCGTCAGAGTTACACTGACCATGCATACCCACCACCCAGCTAGCAGTTGTGCTGCTGGCTGCTCACTATGCTGATCTAATGGCCCTTGCCTGAGACTTGCTGCTTATGTCAGGCTTTGGGCACGCGCAAACAGCGCAGGAAAGCTCAGCAATGGCGGCAGCAGCAGCTGCTGATGTCTGTGGTGCACGCGTGGGAGGATCACACCCTGTACAAGCTGGAGCGGCAGCGCCAGCAAAGGAGGGCTGTGCGTCACAGGTGAGCCCTTGCATCAAGACAACCCACGTTTGTGTGTGAGGTAGGATGTTTTGCACAGCCAGCGCTGCGCTGTTGCTGCCAAGCGTAGCCTGCAAGTACGATGTGGCTGAATTTGACATCTTTGCAGCCCTTCCATGTGGCACTTCTCCGCAGAGGTACGTATCTACAAGCCTTTGTTGCTGTTTCAAGTTCCATGATATGATGAGTGAACAGCGTCAGGTATGTGTGTTGCTGCACCTCATGCTCTGGCTATGCTACAAACAAGGCAAAGCAGCCGGCCTGACATCTTTCCCCCTCAGATGGGTCGTCATTTCAAAGTGCAGCATTGCTCTTAGACCATGTTGCAGAACACTGCAATCAATCACAGGATACCTGAGAGTGTTGCTAGTTCCTGTGCATAACATGATAGTTGCTGTGTCGCTTTGCAGGTACTTTGCACTTCTGAGGCAGGCCTTCGCTGCTTGGCTAGGCTTTCAGCTGCACCAACAGAGCAAGAGGCACCAGCAGAGGCAGCTGGCAGCTGTGCACGCCTTCTGGATGCGCAAGCAGATTTGGGCAGTCTGGAGACAGCAGTTCCTGCCAACTGCAAGAGAGAAGAGCAGAGCTTATGCAAGAGCAAGGAAGCATTGGCAATCAAACGCCCTCTGCAGCGCAATGCATGCCTGGGCAGAGGTCAGTACTTTTCCTGTACATGCGATTGCATGTCAATGCCCAAGCACATCTGCAGATAGAAGCTTGCTGTACAGTGATTTCAAATTATGCATGAATGAATGTGTGCGCGAGTGTTCATCATTTGCCATGATAGATCATGACAGTTCTCTATAGGCTCAGAGACAGACAACACAGTGCACCATACAGCCCTATCCTTCGTGCAATGACACATAGGCTCTTCACCTTCACAATCAACACCACACTTCCCACAATGCTTCACATCCATTCACAGCGTCACAGTGCAATGATGTGCCTCCACTATGTGGCACTGATTCTCATATCTCCCAGTTGCATCTTTGCTTCATTGCAGGTGACAGAGCATCTGGCGGCGCGAAGTGCGCAGCTCAGGGAGGCAGCCGTGCACTACCAGCTAGGGCTCATGGCCAAAGCCATACATGCCTGGTACACCTGGCTAGGCAGGCACCTGTCCAATGCAACTGCAAGGCAGGAACATCTGCTCATTGCACAGGTCAGACCTTCGTTCAATGCAAAGCTGCTCAGCATGAAAGTTGAAACTGAGAGCACAGCACACATGGGCGCTCAACAAAGCTTGACAGCAGCCTCCTTGTGGTTTCGTTGAATTTAGAGGCACTTTGAAACTGAGACTAAATCGGTTGTTTGAGGAGAATTACTAGGGCCCATGTGCGCAGAGCATAATCAAGATGCACCCTTGCTTGTTGCTGTATCATTAGAAAAGAAAAGAAAAGACTATGCCTTTCAGCGTCAATTTAATGAGAGGCCAAGTATTATACCGGGCTGCCCAGGGGCTGTATCATTTACATAGCAAAGAGCTGCAGCCATCAATGGATTTCTCTGGTGATGCAGGAGACATTGGCCAGGCACAAACAGCGCAGGGTGCTGACAGCATGGCATGATGTGTACATGCACAGAGTCATGAAGCGCTTCCAGATGGCGCATGCACAGGGGCTATTCAGAGAGCACGCGGAGCAGCGTGTGTTGCTGATCTGGCGACGCTATGTCAAGACACAGCTGCACAAGGCTGCCAGGATGTCTGCAGCACACAGATTCCACAGGTGGAGTAGCTTGCACATGCAGGTCCTGCCTAGCAATAAACATTGTGTCTTGAGACACAGCTCAAACGCATGCGTGCTTTTCTGCCATGTCCCAGAGAGGTCCTCAGAGTTTCATCAGTGCCCCTTTATTTGTGGCATAGTTTATCAGGGCTAAAATACAGTCTCGACTTTAGCCCTGATAAACTTGCTGTGGCATTGTGCACGTTTCTGCTTTAACTTGTGGGTTTGCTAAACAATGTGAAGCCCTAACAGGCGGTCTCAGCTGCACTATGGCCTTACCTGCTGGCAAGCAACCACCAAAAGGCAGATGGCAAAGGCTGCTGCACATGCTGCCAGCCTGCGATGCTGGTCAGTCAGGATGATGCACAAGGCTTTCGGCAGATGGAAGCTGCAAGTATTGCCCTGGTCTATTCCCCTTCATCTTTGCTTTGACATGTCAACCTGTCTGTGGTGCCCACAATTGACCCGTGATTGTACTTCAGCACAGCTATGAGTAAATATATACGCAATTCTTGAGTCCCCGTGCATGACTGCATGACAAAGCAGCTCAGTGCTGTGTTGGACGTCATTCAAGACATTGCTTGACACAGCACATATCAAGCCAACACATCCAGCCACGCCAAACCGCTGTCTCATAGGCAACATTGGCTTCCTGCATAATCTTCAGCATACAATGTAACTGAGCATGATCCTTGTTGTATAGACGAGGGCTTCAGCAGCGCAGCTGGTCTTGGTGGCACCTTATGCCTGGCACTGGCGTAGCATCACCCTTCAGAGGCGCAAACAGGCACAGGCACAGGCACAGGCCAGCCAACATGCTGCGGCTGCTTATGGCACCTTTGGCTTCTATCATGATGCTTTTGTCCCTGATATGCACTTGAGAGAGGTATTGCTTGCAGCACACTGCATCTTTTGCATGCACCTTGTCCTGCCTGCTCATTGCTTGGCATGATGACCGAACAAGCGTACAGCATCTTTGACCTCTGCATGGCCACAAATCTCTGTACACAATACAAGGTTCTGTGAATTACTGCGTCAACTTGCTGGTATGTGTGAGTTTTGGCGTCACGCTTTGCAATGTGCTATGAGGCAGCTCAGCAGCAGTCATATGTGTTGAGTCATCTTGGTTGTGTCCCTTGTGTGTTTGAGACTGTTAAAGCTTTCATCTAGAAAGGGAAGCATGCTGCACAGATCTGTAGCTGTCAATTCAATCTGCACAGTGGAAGTCTGCCAGCCAATAAGCATTCTCATACAAGAGAACCTAGCAGACTGTTGTATAGTATCACACACGGATCATGTGCATTTTTAGCCACACCTTGCTGACATGGACAAGGTTCATTCTGCTGCTTGCAGACGGGCAATGGATCAAGGGGGATTAGCAGTGTGCCATGTGACCTGCCACAGCACACAGACACAATCAGTGTCTTGCACAGAGCCTGCACACATGATACCTCAGACAGAGGTGGCTACTTGCACACTGGCTTCGCACAGGGTACAGACAGAGGCGGCCACTTACATACTGGCTTCGCACAGGGTACAGACAGAGGTGGCTACCTGCACGCTGGCTCCACACAGGAGCTAGACAGAGATGACTGGCTGAGAGGGCAGCCCACTATGGTTCGTCAAGAAAGGTTGCAGGTGGGTGACTTGACGTCAGCCAGTGGCAGATGACCCATCTGGCCATGCATGATTTCATCGTAGTAAGTGTAAGAGGCATGCATTACAGCAGGCACTGCGTGATGTGAGATGACACATGACCTCAGGACAATGACTACCAGAGTGCCTGACTCCACAGGAAGTGCTTCTTTTCCACAGTTCAATTGACCCTGACAAGCATTTTTCCTGGGCTGCTGCCATTTGCTCCGTGCACTGATATATCAGCACTTGCAAGCATGTTTGAGTTCTTGTGCATGTATCTTACGTTTCCTGCTTATGTGCAGCCAAGAAGGCGTGACTTCACTCGCAGCAGTCAAGGCCTGCCGCACCTCTCCTCTGCATTGCATGCTGCCCACCTCCTGAACGCCTCCCCACATCACTACCCAGTTCTGCCCCGAGACCCCTCCTCAGCCCTGCCCAGACCCCATCAGCGCCCAGCTACCGCAGCCACCTGCCCACCTCCAGGCTTCTCACCTCCACCTGGACCCCGCTCTGAGGCTGGAAACACAGCTGCTGGTATGAGTCTGGCTTCAAGATACATCCCTGAGGCTGTCACCTCAAGTGGCTTCAATCACACGTCTGAAGACCCGTTTCAGGGTGTGCCTACCTCTGTTTGGGCCGGTCCCTGGGGTCAGCCTCTCAGCCAAGCCGCAGCGTCACAACGCCAAGCCACCGATGGCTATGGGAGAAGACATGACTCTGCACAAGCAGCTGCAATGTACAGCGGTAGGTCAGACCCTGTCTTCTCTGATGTGGCTGCAAATCAGCAGCCAAGCAGAAGACACAGAGATGCCATTTCACACTCAGATGCAAGGCCAAAGCAGTACGCTAGCAAAACCACAGATGGCAGCAATACCTGGTCAGAGAGGCGTCAAGTCTGGCCAGCTGGTGACTCAGGAAGGCCTTCCCCCGAAGCAGCATGCAACGGCTTGAGGCAGCCAACAGCGGCAGAGTCACAGACAGCACAGAATTTACAGCTGCAGCAGCAGCGCAGAGCAAGTGGGCTTCAGGAATCCCAAGCTGCACTGCAGTCCCTTCAGGTGCAGCATGAGAGTTTGTCTGTAGGCAATGCTGAAGGGCCTTGCTACAGCCACCACCATTATAGCTGCCAGCCACTGTCTCAACAGCGCACTGGCAGCTGCTTTGATTGGTCAGGTTGCCATCAGGCAGCTGCACCACACAGCAGGCTTGCCATGCACCCAACTGGCTTGCATTCAGCTCAGGCGCTGAACTATAGGCAAGAAGGACACAATGCACATGAGCTCTCAGGCCTCGGTGCAACGGCTGAGATGGGTACACAGGATTCACAGCATGAAGCGCAGGATCTTGTGGGTCCTGAGGTCGCAGCTATGGAGGCTGTGCTTGCTGACTACACGGCCTTACGTACTCAGATTGCTGATGCTGAACGGCAGCTGGTTGCTTTACAAGGCAGTGCATCTCAAGCTGAGAGCTGTTGGTTGCAAGGTCACCAGCTTCACAGGAGGCAAATGCCTAGTTGGCACTGTGAAAGCACTTTGCATCCTGCCAGGCCAGATGCTCATGTGGAACTAGCAGCGGTCGTGAGCACATTGGCACAGCTCACAGCTGCTGCTGCAAAGCAGAAGCCAGCTGTGGAGGCCATCGCGAGAAAATTGCAACGTACCCTGTCAAGGACGCATGCCTAAGTGATGAGTCACATGGCAGAGCAGACTTCAGCATTCCAGTATGGCGTTGTGCACGCGCAAGTGTTGCAATTGCTAGGTTTGATTGAGCAGTTCAAAGTTTGTTTGCCTTAGTGAGCTTCAAGTGTAGGAATGTCTGTGTCTGCTCTAGCAGGATGATTTTTGTTTACTCAATGAGACCCAGTGAAACAACTCATTTGATATCATCGATGCGTTTCGACCTACTCACAGGCGGCGCAGTTCATTTGTTAAGTTGGATTCCAGATCAGTACGCGCAGTCTGCTGCACGGGATTCGAACTTTGTGCAGCATTTACAAGCGAGTTTTAGGTTGCCAAGTAGCTGAGTTGATGTACCTCGACTGCAAACACCATCATGCCTGAGGGCACAGATGCTGTGTTGTCTACTGAATGGAAGATACAAAGGTACAGACTTTAAAAATAGCTTCAAACAGGAGGGTTCAATGGTTCAACCAGAAAATGTCTACCACTTTACCAAATCATTTGCCCATTATGGGCAAGCAAACAGCTGTCAGCCGTGGAAGGCACTCAACAGCCTAGTGCACACCTGAGTCCGCAGATAATAGCTCGAGCATTGCAGCCAGAAAAGCATGGCAAGCTCTACATCTGAAATGCCAAAAGGAAACTGGGCAAACTGACAGGCCTAATTAAAGAGTAATGTGACACATTAAATGTGCAAAAGCCCATCATCAATGCTGCGCCTAAGAGAACCTGAATAATGATCAGATTTGCGCACACAGCACGACATTACACAGCGTGTTCTCATTTTTGAGTGTGGCAACTGCTGGTCCTTGCATCCAAAAACATGCTTCTGCATCAAGCGTACAGCTCCCATTATGGAGGTACCTGCTGTGCAGAATTATGCACTATATCACTTCACAGTATGGCTGTCTGCTGTTTGCGGCCGCGACATCACTGAACCCATCAACAGCTCTTCTAGAGCATCATGAACAGTAGACAAGCGTGTCATAGCCTCCAAGACCATATTCTCACTCTGTTTCATCCAGACCATCTCTTGCACTTGCTGCCGTGCCTGCAGATGACGTCAGCAAGCTGCCTCAACACAATGCAACATATAGCAAATCATTGCCCCTGCCTGACAGCACATATGTGCCTGTACATGCACATGTCAACTCACATGCAACCAGCTTGCTGAGTCACATTCTTCAAAGACAGCAGGTATGAAACTTCTTCTCAGCAGCGTTCACAACAGCAGAGGAAATCATTCAGGTGCCACCTGATTAGTAACTATCAGGTGCTGAAACATGACATTGACAGCATACCTGACAAGAGTCAGCACTAGAAAAGAAAAGAAAATGAGCAGCCAAGTATTATACCAGGCTGCCCAGGCGAGTCAGCACTACAATATCCTTTCCAGACACAAACAAGTGACCTTGAAGGAAAAGCATGACTGACGATTTGTGATGCCAAGCTCATTGTCCCATTGGCAGCTGCAGAAAGTACTTATCCAATGACAAAGAGCCGACTAGTTCAGAAAGAATGAAAAAGAGACGACAGTTTCAGAAAGAAAGAACTGGAAAGAAAGAAATATAGGTTTGGAAAGACAGAAAGAATAATTAGCAAAAGTTTGCTTGAGACATACCTCTGGTGCCATGTCGATGAGCTCCTCCAAGCTTTCCCCAGGAACAATCTTCACTCTGACCGGGCCCTTGGCTCGCACGGACGCACAGCGAACAGCAGCCACAGCAAACAAGGCCATCTCACCAATGAACTGGCCTTCTGAGCGCACTGCCACCAGGTACTCACGTGGACCACGAGACAGATTGTTTGCAAAGTCATGAGCTTTTGACGCGCCCTGCAAGCACCATCAGAGGAATTATTGCTCGCAGCAAGTGATGAGAGTTGAACCCATCTCTCCGGAGAGGAAATCTGGCATAATAGTTGTGTAAGTTATGTCCAGCGTTCTAAGGTGAACAGGCACATGTTGCACCACCGCTAACAGGTTGTGAAGCAGTAACGCAATCTTGAAAGGCAAGGCAAGACGGTGTGTCTCAACCCACTCCTAAAACACACATATCAAAACTGATTCTTGTACGTCTTGGCCTCTGTCTTCTCTTGATGTCTTTGCCTCTGATCATCCAAACTCAAGACATAAATCTATCTTTTGCCATCCTCTGATTGCTGCCAAACACACCAGGGATATTTTTGTGTATTGTTGACCCATACCAAAAGGAGAGGCAGACATGTTGTCTCGACTCTTGTATGATTGTTGACTAGCAGGGCAAGGGCTGACCTCAATGAGGGCTGGAGGCAAGTCATCTCCAATGACATCACCCCTAGGCTGTCGGTTGCCAGCCTCGCTACGAGCATCCCCTTCCTCTTCGTGCTCCATGGGTCTGCTCATATGCCGCGACTGTATCACTCTGCATCAAAGTCACATCTGAGCATGAGGTCTTGCCAGAGAAAGAGAGAAGTGTTATACATGAGCCATGAGCCAAGTGTACAAGCCTTCCTCCCTCCTTGAGACGGGCTTGCTGCAATGCCACAACCACATATCCTACAAACGCAAAGGCCAGAACAGCAAACTGCGACGCTGCACTTGTATGGTCCAACAGCAAAACGTGGCTAAGCGATTTGCAAGAGCTCACTTGCATTGCAGCTGCATGCATGCATCAGGCTGACTAGAGTGCAGCCTGAGATAATCGCATTTGTGCTGGTCTGCAAAAAACCTTACATGGATTAATATGTACACTACGTGTACGTTTTGGGGCAGTAGGGGTAAAGGGGTGGGGGGGGAGGGTGACCGACAAATGCATGCATACCTGGCATTGTTTGAACCGTCCCGGGGTATCTGGAGGCGCACAGTGACCTCAACCTGTCCCTCCAGGATGTACATCATGAAGGTGCCTTGCTCGCCCTGCCTCAGCAGCAGCTCCCCATCTTCAAAGGCCCTTTCAGGCAGCCCTGGCCTCAGCACTCCTGTCAAATGATCCTGCAAGGACAACAGCCAAAGGATGAACAAGCTTGTAAACATGCATGATTGGAGGCAACAGCCAAAGGATGAACAGGCTTGTAAACATGCATGGCTGAAGGCAACAGTCAAAGGATGGACAGGCTTGCAAACATGCATGGTTGGAGGCAGCCTTGAGCCAAGATGCACAGATGCTGACATTGCCAAAGTGTTGTTGAAGTGCGGTATAGGAACTTCAGCTGAATGCACAGTCTGCCACTCGTCACAAACAGATGCAGCTGAAGGATGTCTTAAAAGTAACTATACACTGTGTTCCACTAAGCTGAAACCTGCTATCAACAGTTAAGCTGTTGCCTGCAAAATTGCAGAAGCACGCGTCTGGATTCCATCTCCATCAGGCAGACCTGCGTGGTCAAGATAGTGTACACACTTGTCTTTGGTTGTCTGGCCGTCCTTCTGATACTCACACAAGGGCTGCTTGATGTATGAAGGAAATGAGATGCGAGTAGGATTGTTTACAGCGTGTGAATGGAGTGAGGACAAGGTGTCTACCTGTCTGGGGATGTCAAGGACATTGAGGGTGGACATGAGGTCAGGGAGGACGGGGGGTAGCTCTGGGGTGTCCCCCATGCGCACCATCTCCTTCACAGTGCGCAGGGGCCAGCTACCCCGCCGTGTCACCCACGGGTGCTTCATCATCTTGCCAAGCGTGATACGCTCCTTGGGATTCTGCGGCAGACATACAGGCTACCATTCACAGTTCTGTTTCTTCCAGCTGTCCCTAGCTCAATGGTGCTGCAGATAGTTGACTTCATGCTGGGTCTGTCATTAGCTCATGCACGTTGATGCTGCCAAGGATGCTAACAGCACTGCCACAGCCGCTGTTTTGTATGATTGCTTGGTGGCTTGAAAGGTGTTTCAGTGCCTGCTGTAGCTAGAGAGTTGCCTGTGTCAGTTGCAAGCAGATAGTCCTGTGCAATGAGGAATGACCGAGCTGTGTCATGCAGTTTGTGCTGTCATATGACTCAGCAGGAAGCCTGCAGCAACTTGCCCTGACGCATGATGTGTATTGATCTGGCTGCCATTCACAGCAGCATGCTTTGATGATACACCCTCAGCCTCAATGCAATGACAACAAGTTTTTGGGACAAAAAACCAAAAAACCAAAATGCCAATGCAGACAGGCAGGTGAGCACAGACAGACAGACAGACAGACAGACAGACAGACAGACAGACAGACAGACAGACAACATCAGAGGATAGGAGGCAAACCTTTGCCAGCATCCTGAGGAGCAGATCTCTGAGCTCGTGTGAGACCTGGGGTTGAGAGGGGAAGCGCAGGGGCTCATGCTGCACCACCTGGAATAGCTTGAACACTGAGGGGGCATTGAAGGGGATGCGGCCAAAGACAAAGGTGTACAAGCACGCCCCCAAGGCATATATGTCTGTTGGCCTGCCCCTGCACATTGCAACTCAGCATCAGGCCAAATCCAGCCTTTGCTATGTCTGCACAACGCCATTCTGCTTGCATGGGTAAGCTTTGCATGTTCTTCACACTTGAGAAGCCGCAAGACATGATGAAAGCATGCAGCAGAATGCAGGCTTTCAGAGAGAAGGTAATGTTTGCAGAGAACATGCGAAAGCATACAGACAGACATGATAACAGCCCGTGCTGGTCTCTCCTGACAAAACTTGGAAGATCTCAAAGCTGAGCGCAGTGAAGGTGACAGTCTGACTGCTCAGACTCATGCTAGCGCTCAACACCTCAGGCGAGAGCGCTTTTGCAGACGTGCAGAAGCCGCATGGGGGTGATGGCATCATTGCATGCACTTTACAGTTCTTTGGGGTATGTTGGTCTCCCTGTTGTTGTCTGATGACTTCCCTAAAGCGTCCCACAGACAGAAACTGTAACTTGATCCAGTCAAACAAGGGCGCCAGTCTGCCATGAATATAAGGAAGCTGACCTGTATCTGGAGTGGGGGCGCATCATTTCAGGGGCAAGGAAGGCAGGAGTGCCATTGCAGCGTTCCAGGTACTCATTGCCACTCATGATGACCTTACTGCAGCCAAAGTCACTCAGCGTGACGTTGCCTCTGGCACTCATCAGCACATTCTCCGGCTTCAGGTCGCCGTGAACCACCTTGTGATAGTGCAAATAGTCCAAAGCCTGCAGCATGAGCTTGGTTGGTTCCAAGGCCGTGTACTCATGTTGTCAGTCTCTACATACCTGCCTGTCGGCTGTTGACTCCACCAGTGTGAACAAGTGTGAAGAGGCTAGCCTGACATTGGTGGCAAAAATTGCTGGGTGGTCATTGTATTGCCATACACTAGCAACGAGAACAGCAAGCATGCAAGGTGCTTGTTGCTGCTAAACTGCAGCAGAATGGTGTCAGCCTGTAAGTGCGAAGCCTCACTGAGGCAACCCTGACAACAGCCTTGAGCTGCAAAGGGGCTGCTGACATGATATGACAGACAAGTCCTGGCAGGTGAAGTGAGGATGACCTTGCACATACCCCTGAAGTATTGCAGGGCATCATAGAGGCAACACTGACAACAGCCTTGGGCTGCAAAGGGGCTGCTGACATGACATGACAGACAAGACCTGGCAGGTGAAGTGAGGATGACCTTGCACATATCCCTGAAGTATTGCAGGGCAAGTGACTCTGGGATGCAGCGACCCTTCTCCAGGGCATCACGGGTCATGACAGGGCCCCCCTCCATGTAGTCCATCACCAGCAGCATTTTATTACCAGTTGGGTCATCAACGACCTCCTGTGAACAGACACATTGGCTTGTCAGCCTCAATCAGCATCAACAGTGTTGTACTGTCAAAAAGAAAAGAAAAGAAAAGAAAAGAAAAGAAAAGAAAAGAAAAGAAAAGAAAAGAAAAGAAAAGAAAAGAAAAGAAAAGAAAAGAAAAGAAAAGAAAAGAAAAGACTAGACTACGCCTTTTGGCGTCAATTTAATGAGAAGCCAAGTAGTATACCGGGCTGCCCAGGTGTGTTGTACTGTACCATTTGTATGGATTAATCAGCATCGACGCTGTTATGTGTCGTAGCATTTGTAAGGATTGATCCTCAGACCAAGTCTGTGCTCTATATTGGCATGCAGGTTCATCCAGAGCAAGCAATGATTTGTGCTCTGCTATCTGAAGATTGAGTGATGACAAAACACATTTGCAGGCAGTAGCTGTGCAACAGCAGGCAGCTCATGTGACTGTGACAACTTTGCATACAAGCACACAATGGTTGGTATGATGTGATCTGACCAACAGAGCAGCATTCAAACACAAAGTGGCCTAAGTCAATTGGGCTGTTGTGCACATGCGTGGTCTGTCTAATTGAGCTGTTGACGGCAAGTAACAGTGCTTGGTTGCAAAATGTCAAAGGCTGTTTGGCAGAAAGCAACAGCTGACCTGTAGAGACACTATGTTCTTGTGCCTGAGGGTGCGCATGATAGCAACTTCTCGCTTGAGGTCTTCTACAGGGTTTCGCCGCCTCCTGCCAGCCTTTGCCTCGCCAGGTGTCTTAGCTCTTTGCGCTTCCAACTCTACCTTCTTTACAATCTACACACAAAATGCAATGCTCAGAACATGTCACCAGCCAGAAACACCAAAGAGCGCTGCCGCACAACTGAACATGAGTTGCTGTGCCCAAGCCATGACATGGCTTTTTGAAACATCCAGCCAACCAGCAACAGTAATTGTGCATTTCGCTCTGCTTTAGTCTGTGAGCATGCATTGGGTCAACAGTGCATACCGGGGTCATCCACATCAGACCACCATGCACTTGGTTGGCAGCAGGGAATATATGGCTTGACACAGACCTGGAGTGCTTTGTACTACATGTGTGAGAACGTGGAACATACCTTGACAGCATACAGGCGGTTGTCTGTCATGTCCATGCACAGGAACACTCTGCCACATGCACCCCTGCCCAGGTACTTGATCACTACATACTGATTTACAAAGGTGCAGCCTCGCAGCTTAGCCAGCTTCAGACTGCTGGTCTCCCTGTGGCAAAAACGGCACCCTGTCAGCAGCTGTGCTGAGCATGCAAAAGACCCCTTTGACTTGTCTGGGGCTGTCTGCCTGACATGTACTGTGTTTGTGTGCAGAGATTGCATCTGTGGTGGTCTCGCAGCTGGCTGAAGTGCACAGCACATATATGGACATTCTCAACAGAGAAGCCATGCGCAGCCTCACAGCAGTGTACAGATGGCAGCAGCTGCTTTGCGCTGACGTCCTGTTGAAATGAAGTTTGCGGTGCAGTACGGTGCATCCCCCACAATGAGAAGTGCACAGTTCACAATCTGCTAGCTCACTTCAAAGGAGCCGAAAGCCGCTTGTCTGTGACACCAAACAGCGAAGTCTCCCGTTTGCGAGCTTCCACGGTTCTAGCTTTCCTCTCTGCAAGAGCTTCGCTGGTCTCATTGCTGTCCTCGCCACTGGAGAACTTATCCCAGTCAGATTCATCGTCTGAGTCGCTGTCTGACCCGAAGTCTGACAACAGAGATGCATGCCGAGGCTCTAGGACATCATTGGGACTGTATGACACTGCAAAGAGAAGCAGATGTGGGGTGCTGTTGAAATGGTAGAGTGAGAGGGACTGAACTCTGCTGCAACAGAAGAGTTAAGCAGTGAGGCTGGGGGGTTGGGTTATCAACAGTGTCATGCACAAGCACGCACATGTGCCATCTTCTATACAGAAGCAGCTTGAGCTTGTGCTTTACGCTGGCCTGCAGTGCTGTCCTGAGTGATGATGTGGCATGTTTGTGGCCAAGCAAAGCCTTAGCATGCTTTCACGCATTTGCCGGCCCCATCATTGAGACAACAGCCTACTCTGTCTGCAGGGCAAAGTCACCCACCATTGTCAAGCTGCTGGTGGCCAGAACCGATGCCTTTATGAGAGCCAAAGCGTGTCTTGCTGGCAGGATGTAGATATGGTGACTCCTCTGCAGAGTCAGCAAGTGCCCTGTCTCGTTCCTTAAGCGCCCCTTCGTCGTCTGTATGCTGCGCAGGGTCCCTGCAAATGCTTCCGATCTTATGGAGAGATTTGCAGCATGAAACCCAACAGGCTACAGTCAGTTGCATATGTGCAGACAGAGCTCAGTTCGGCACAAGAACTGGCATGACGCGCCTAGACTGCTGTTAAGCCTCATCTGTCATATGCAATTGAGCGACCTGGTTCAGCAATACTTGGCAACTAATTGACACTGTGGACACGCGATGTTGCCCCGTCTACAACCTTAAACGACCCAGCTCGCACAGCTTTGGACAAAGCGCGTATCTTTGCTTGTAGCGCTTTGGAGTTGCATTGACATAACATACGCCGTCACGGCTGTCCGGCACCTTACCGTGCAGTGTCTTCCAACGCAGGTGATCCTTCCGACCTCCAGCAACTCAATACTCCTTGCCGCGGATTGTCCGGCTTTGAGGCAAAACAGCCCATGCCAGACCGTTTCGAGACTCAGTGCCGCATTGTCACTATTTCGGCACACAGATTTAGTTGGCGAAAGCCTACGACTTGAGTCGCGCTACCGCGTTCCGGTTTGCAAGGCAGATCTCGCCCTCCCCGCCACAACCTCAACCCGGAAGCAACAGCGCCTACACCCCTTCACCTCCTCGACAGAGCGCTCAAGCTTGACAATTTGAACTGATGACGCGTGTAGGCTGTTTGGCACATGAACCCATAGCCTTCCCTTCACAACCCACAAGCTTTGATGTCAGACTCCTTCCCTC
>JAABUK010004023.1_pt1 | contig 24379 bp, 1 predicted proteins | sample 5559141 | NCBI WGS metagenome assembly JAABUK01 (sample SAMN10711869, study PRJNA513367) | rock metagenome | isolation source: Antarctica rocks | place: Antarctica: Victoria Land, Pudding Butte nord | collected 2016-01-03
CCCATCTTCTTCGTCTCCACCGCCAACCGTCTCAACAACCGCGTCCCATACCCCCTCCCCCTAAACTCCGGCCGTATGAACAGGTCTTCGAGGAAGATCCCAGGGGCGGCGCGCCAGGTGGAGTAGGAGGGGTAGTAGAGTGCCATTCCTGCGCATGGAGCTTGCGTTTCTTGTTCGTTTTCTGGGGATGAGGGTGGGGGGTAGATGAGGAGGGTTTTGGCGTAGCCCTTGTTGGGGTTTGAGGGAAAGGAGAGGGTGGAGAGGAGGGTTGCTGAGGTTGCGAGGACGGAGGAGGAGGCTTTTTCGTAGGCGGCGAGTTCGTGAATTAGGGCGAGGATTGTGGGGACGTCTGCGGGAGGTAGTTCGTCAGGCAGGTTCGAGTGGGGAATAGAGGTGGGGAAAGAGTACTTACCTTCCTCTGTTGCGAAACGGATTGTAGGGTCTGCGGTGGGTGTTGAGGCGGCCATTGTGCTTATTGGAGATGGATGGTGAGATCAATTGGGTATTTTGGGATGCCCGTTGCCAATGAGGTCTGGTTGAGTGCTTGGGTGTTATTATATGTATATATATTATATAGACGCCGAACATAGGATTTCCAATTGCCGTTCCCGGACGGGAAAGGGAGCAGGGCCGCTTTAGAGGGAGCACCAAGGGAGTAGCGGGGGAGCAAGGGGGCGCAATAAGGGAGCATCGAGGGAGCAGGGGGGAGCATAGAGGGAGCAAGGGGGAGCATCGAGCGAGCAGCAGGGGAGCACGAGCGAGCACTGGAGGGCAGTGCGGGGGCGCAGCAGAAAGGCCTGAAATGGCTTCCTCTGTCTCGGCTTGAGCTGCCCCGTTATTTTCCTACTGCCTAGACTTCGCCACTTCCTTTAAGATCTTATCGGCAGCTAAAGCGGTCGTAATACACTTATTCAGGGGGCAGGCTTCGGTGACATAAAGGTGGCCCTGTCGATATTCTGTTTGCAGCCGCTGAGACTATCCAAGGTTATATCGAAAGATCTCCATCGAATCATTTTCAGTACCAATAGCCAGATCTAGTGGGTCTGGCTACAGCAAGCAGGTACCTCAAAGCCAATCTTGTGGCATTTAAGGGCCATATTGCCATGCTGACGTAAATTAAAATATGGTAAAGCTTCCTGTTTTTCTCTCCATTTATCCTCGACCCTGACTCAGCCCCCCAGTTAGAATCCAACCTTGAGCTCGAGTCAAGCATGTTACATATTTCCCTAACAACGTCGCTTAACCCTAATCAATCAGATAAGATCTTAATATCTTAGCGAGATCTCTATATCTAGTTAGTTAAGAGCTTGAAAGCTTTATAAGGTACTACCTAAATAGGCCTAGTACCTTAAATTAACAAGATTTTCTATAATACTTAATTTTATAGAATAGATAGTTCTTCTTCTTAGTTAATAGAATATATTTGTAACTACTAGTACTCCTTCTTATTATAATATATTATAAGCCTAGGTATTATATTAAAGCTATTAGATATACCTTAATAATTTCCTTCCTTATTATTAATTAGCTACTTTAAGTAGTCTATTACTAATCCTTCTAAGAAACCTTATACTAATATAATACGTTAGTAAATTATTAATATTACCTATCTAGTAAGTACTACGTAGTTAGTACTTATAAAGAGGAGAATTAAGGATAGATAAGAAGGCTTAATAATAGCTAGGACTTTATATAAGTACTATATTAAAGTACGATTAAGCTTAAAGATTTAATAAACTTTAAGAGTATTTATTAAACTAAGGTAGCTATAAGAATTAAAGTATTATCTAAATTAATAATTCAAGTTAAGTCTAAAACTCTTATTTAAAAAGAAGATACTACTATTTATATAGATATATAAAATAGGTACTAAGGCCTTATAATTATAATAGTATAAAATATACTATAATATATTAAGTATAAAATATATTAATACTAGAAAATACTTATAAAAATATAGATTTTTATATACTTTAGGTAATTTACTTATACTACCTAGTAATTATAGGTCTTAGCGTAGTTAGTATATAGATTTAGTAGGTAAATCTATAGAATTAGTTATATCTTATTACTAATAGGCTAATCAATATCATTTTAGGTTATATATACTCTATAAGCTTATATGTATTATATATACTATTTAGATATATATTATAATAAGTAGATATTAATTAGTTAGTATATTAAGGTATAAGTATAATAGGTAAATTAGTACTAAGATATATAGATATAATAGGTAAGATTATAGAATTAGTTATATCTTTATTACTAATTAGCTAATTAATATAATTAATATTATTTTCAGGCGTATATACTCTATAAGCCTATACCTATTATATATACTATTTAGATATATATTATAATAAGTAGATGTTAATTAGTTAGTAAGATAGTATTATACTTAAGTATTTTAGTAATATCTTAGTAATATCTTAGCGTAGTTAGATATATAGATTTTAGTATATAAAGTTATTAGATTAGTTATATCTTTTATAGTAATAGACTAATCTATATTATTTAAGAGGTAATTTACTTTATAGGCTTATATATATTATTTATATAATTCATAATTGTATTATATTTAGTAGATATTAATTAGTTAGTAAGATAGTAGTATACTTAGGTATATAAATAATATCTTAGTAATATCTTAGTAGTATCTTATTATATAGACTTTAGTATATAAACTTATTATCTTACATCTATTTTTTAGATTAATAACTTAATCTACATAATTTTCAAAGTTCTAAGTAGTAGAGAATAGTATATATCTTTTAGTATTAATTAATTAAAATTATCTACGTAGGTATATAAGTATATATAATATATAATTACTACTACTAAATTATTAAAGTATACTAAAAAAAGCTAAAACTAGCGCTAGGCCTATTATTATAATAGAGGACTTTTAGGCTAATAGATAAGGGAGGATAAGAGTAGGGGTCCTAATATCTAGATCTTATATTATAGTAAAGAGATTCTAGTATACTAGCTAAGACTATGATTTAATATATATCTACTATATCTACTAGTATTTAAGGGGTATAAATCCTATATCATAATCTAGGTCTTAATACTAGATCTCCTCTCTTAGATTCTTATTCTAAGAATCTTCTATTCTTCTTAAATACCTTGTAATAGTATTAATAAACTATAATCCTAATTCTAATACTATAAGAAGCTTACTACTTTCTTCTTTAAAGTAGTTATATATTCTTATAAGAAATACTCCTCTAATCCTTCTAATTATAAGATTAGTCCTAGCTCTAACTAATATACCTAGTATCTAGTAAATAGTTAGAAGTATAACTTAGTTATTACTCCTACTAAAATAAGTTATATTAAAAAGGTAAGAAAAGAAATATAGGTAGAGCTCTAATTATCTATTATAAAGATATTCTAGCTCTAAGCGTAATTTATATAGCTTAAGATTTAGAAAGAATATGTAATAAAGTATAAGCTTTATAATATTATTAATATAGAAGAGGAAGAATATATAATAAAGTTAATATCTTCTCTTAAGTCTATATTAGTAATTTAGGAACCCTAGCCCTAGCGGCTTAGGAGGCCCGTACGGGTATACATTTACCTAGGAGGTTATTAGGCTAGCCGTAATAGGAAATTAATATATTTCAGCGCGCTACTATAAACTTATACTAATTTTTCAGACTAGTTAAAGATTATAGCTAAGATAAACTAAGACTAGACTAGTTATAATTTTCTAAAAACTACGCCTTAAGAGAATTTAAGTCCTTTTTTTAAGGCGTAGTTTTTAGAGAATTATAGCTAGTCTAGTCTTAGTTCATTTTAGCTATAATTTTTAAGTAGTATAGAAAAACAATATAAGTTTATAATACTACGCTAAAATATATAAATTCCTATTAGGGCTAGCCTAATAACCCCCTGGGTATATATATACCTATATAGGTCTTATAAGCTACTAGGGCGGAGGTCCCTGAATTACTAATATAATAACCTCTTATTTAATATTTCCTTACAAATATTTATACTACCTCCTAACTTTGACTAGGTAGCGTTTAATATACTAGAACCTAATACTTAAATTATTAATAGAAATAGTATAAAAGGTTTTAATAATTTTAAAAGTTCTTAAGTAGCTCCTAGGTACTTTCCTTATATTTATAACTTTTCTACTTAGTAAGATAATTTTAATCTTTCTTCTTTAAAATTCTTTTAACCTTAACCTTAGTTTCCTCTTTTATATTAAAGTAGAAGTTCTCCTAAAGTAGTGTCTTTAAATCTACTAATTCTAATATTAATATATAGAATACTAGGTATACTTTTATATTAGCTAGGAATTAAAGTTTATATTTACCTAGCCCTTTAGTTTACTTAATTAAAAATAGTCTTACCTTAATATAAGCTAGTTTCTTACTTAGTTATTTTAACTTTAAGTTTCTTATAAGGAGATAGACCTTATCTCCCCCCTTTAGTTAAGGGTATATTTTAATTTTCTTATTAATCCTTACTACTATCTTTATATTAATTAACTATATCTAGGACTATATATCCTTATATATATATTCTTTAAGTCTATTACTCTTATTAGAGCTTCTTTAATATTTAGTCTTTCTCTTAGATCTAAAAGGAAAGTTATATATAATTTATAATTTATAAAGAATAGGCTTAAATATATAGTATCTAATTACTTATTTTCATAAGATAGCTATACTATAGATAATAAGGTAATCTAATTATTTTACTATTTATTGATATAATAGCGTAGATATATTTCTATTATTTACTTTATTCTTTCTTTCTATCTATCTATCTATAGATAATAGGTGGTTAATATATAAAGCTTTATTCTAATAATTATTAATATTAGAGTCTTCTAGTAGTTTAATATAAAAAGCTTATCTCTATCTAATATTATTAAAGCTAGTATACTATAGTCTCTTACTAGCCTATCTACTAAAAGGAATCTAAGCTAATCTATAATATAGGCTTCTTTATATAGTACTATTATTATATACTTTATTAATTTATCTATAATTATTATAATTAAGTTATAAATATTTTCTATTATTAGATACTTTAACTTTAATAGCTTGATAATAAAATATATCATTATATCATTCTATAGTATATTAAGTACTAGTATATACTATATTTACTTATACTTTATATATTATACTATATTATCTCTTTAATATATTATTTAACTTATATACGTAGCCTTAGTACTATATACGTTTTATATAAGAGTTCTACTATCTTTAATACTCCTAGGTATCTATATATTAGGTTATTATAGTAATCCCTAATTAATTCCTTAATGTATTCATTAGGAATATATATATTCTCGTAGTATTTTAAGAAATTAGTACTTAGTTATTACTTTCTTAATTCCTTGGTAAGTATATCTATCTTATATCTTTTCTTAATTATTACTAATATTCTAGGTTTAGTAATATAAGCTATTACTACTAGTTAGCTTATTACTAGTACTAGTAAACTATCTAACTTAATTCCTAGAATTAGCTTCTCTATAATATCCTTAGACTTTATATAGTTAGCTTATCTACCTAAAGTATTAACTTAACTATTATCTTTTCCTAAGATATACTAGATCCTAACTTTATACTAGTTTAATAGCTCTACCTATTAAACCTATTATTAGTTAGGTTCCTTTATTATAATAAAGCTAAGAAGGTTTTTATAATTTATTAAGGTAGTACTTAAGTTCTAAACTATTTTCTATATAGACTCTTTAATATTATAAAGTTATAACTACTACTAATAACTTCTTATTATAAAGATTATAATTTTATTCTACTTATAATATCTTCCTAGAGTAGTAGGCTACTAGTCTCTATTTTCTATTATATATTTATGACTAAAAAGTATCTATTACTAGGTCTAAGGTATTAGTTTCTAACTATAAGGGTTCGTTTAATATAAATATAATTAATACTTAATTTATAATTATCTCTTTCTTTAATCTTTTAAAGGCTTCCTACTATTTAGTTCTTTATTAGAATAGTTTATCTTTTTTTATAAATTTTATTAAGGGTACTCTAATTCCTAAGTAGTCCTTATTAAAATTCTTATTAAAATTCATAAAGCTAATAAAACTCTAGATATCCTTAATATTCTTTTAAATAGGCTATTTTATAACTAATCTTACCTTTTCTAGACTAATCTATTTATACCTATATTAATAATAAGTCCTAGGAACTCTATTAAGTACTTATAAAAATTTAATTCCTTAAAGTTAAGAAGTAAGTTAAATTATAATAAGTATTTAAGAATATTTTATATATTTTATATATATTCTTCCTTACTTTTAGAATAAACTAAAATATTATTCAAATAGGCTTTAATTAATATACTAGAAAATACCTATAAAAATTAGAATTTTATATGTATTAGGTAATTCACCTCTACTACCTAGTAATTATAAGTCTTAGTAAAGTTAGATACATAGATTTTAGTAGGTATAGTAATAGGATTAGTTATATCTTTATTACTACTTACCTAATATATATTATTTTAGTTATAATTTACTTTATAAGCTTATATATATTAATTATACTATTTATATATACGTTATATATAATAGACGTTAATTAGTTAGTAGTAAGTATAGTAGTAGTAAGTAAATTAGTACTAGGATATAAAGATTTAGGTATATAAATAAGTAGAATTAATTATATCATTTATGTTAATAGGTAAGTTAGGGTTATTTTAGGATATATTTACTTTATAGGCCTATATATATCTTTTATACTATTAGGATATATATTACAAATAGTAGATATTAATTAGTCTAATATATTAGACTTTATAAGTACTTTACCTTTTATCTAAGTACGCTAGATATCTAATAATAGCTATAAATACTTCTAAATAATACTTTAATAATAATAATATTGAATATAATACTTCTAAATATCCCCTTTAAAGGTAGATGTAATAAAGAGAAAGGACTAGAGCTATATTAAAAGTTAATTAAATATATAATTATTAACAATATACGCCTAGAATAAAGGATATATATAGAATACTAAATATCTTATATACTTCTATTTATTCTTTATATAACTATATAGGATTTTTATTAATAAGTATTATAGTATTTTTAGAATAATTAAGCTATTTTTTATATATTAGGCGGGTATTCTACCTTCCTAATTACCTCCTTAGCCTTTAGTTATTATAACTAGAGAGTTCTTTAGGTTATTAAGTATCCTTGATATATTAAAGCTATACTTCTAGAGATTTATTATATACTAATTATAACTATTATTATAATAATCTTTATAGAAGTATTCTTACTACTATACCTTAATCTTATCTAGATCCTCCTAGTTAATATTAATCCTATACTTACGTTTATATTTATTAATATTATAGAGGTATATTTAGATATCTAACTCTCTTATCATAGTATAACTTAGTCACGTGATAAGTCTTAGTATAAATTACTTAGTACGTATATACCTTACATATAACTACGTAGATAGATATTATTATTATTATTACTATCTATATCTATATATATATATCTTTATCTTTAATAAATAGTAGTAATACCTAAAGATTAGGTCTAATATTATTATCCTTCTACTTATTATTAGTACTCCTACTTATAGAGCCCCTACCTACCTTAGTACTAAAGTCGCTTATCTATTAGTTACCTACTCCTCCCCTAAGTATACTATATAATAGCTAATTAGGATAATCCTTTTACTAGGCTAGTCGCTATACTAAAAGATAAGAAAGCTAAACGCTATATAACTATTAAAGAAGAAAGCCCGCCGGCGTCTATATTAGGATAGGTAGAAGCAAGCGGAGAAGATAGTAGAGAAATAGGCGGAGAAATTAGCTAAGAGGTTACTATTAGTAGTCCTAGTAATTAATATACTAGCTAAGGTATATCCCTTATCCCTAGCTTCTCTAGTAAACAAGTTAGTAGTCTTATAGTACTATTTTTAGGCATACTTAATACTAAGCTAGAAGTACGATTTAGCTAATAGTAATCTAACTTAATACCTAGTATTAAGTACTACTAATAGTAGTTCTTATTACTATAACCTAAGTAATCTTATCTACCTCCTAAATAATATTAGGATTAATATAATAACGTCGCCCCTATTAATATTAAGAAATTAAGGGTAGAAGCTATTAGTTTCTTTAATCCTAAGTATATTAATAAGAAAACGTCTAGTAATACTTAGACTATTAATTCTTAGACTATCTATACTAGAAAGTATATTATTTACTAGGACGTCTATACCTTTATTAATAGGCTTAAGTACTTAGCCTATTCTTATAGTAATATTATTAATATTATTCCTAAATACCTACGTAGCGGAGTATTAATATAGTATACTAATAAACCTATAGACTTTAAGAAATCCGGCCTATAGATATATAATTTATAGCTCTAGTATACTCTACTTATTAATCGTTTTAAGATACGTACTATAGTAGCTATAATATACCTTAACTCCTACTCCTAAATTTATAGCCTCCGTAATATAAAGAATTAGACGCCTAGAGTATAGATCTAATAAATACTCTACTATACTAAAGTAGTTTAAATAACGTCTATTTATAATTAGCTATATATTATTTAGAACTAATTAGATATTAACCTTTAGTTCTATATACCTAAGCTAAAAGATACTATTACGCTTAGTTAATTCTTCAGGTAAATTAATGAAAAGACGTACTTATAGTAAGAATTAGCTAACTAATAGTAACGTTAATACTAGTCGCCTTAGTAACTACAAAATTCCCCCTATAATTAGCTCCTATAGTAGTAAGGCTACTAGTAATAATAGATAAGAGGCGGAGATAATAAGGGCTATCAGGATAAATTTCCACCTAAGATCTCTATAAGTAATAAGTAATATATATTATTTACAGAGGAAATACCTAATAGTAATAGTATTTATAAGGATAATAGTAACTATAACTACTTTATTAGCCTTGAAGAGGCTGAAAAACAGGAGTAATAGGACTAACTATATTAGTCTATTTATATATATACGTTCTTTTATTTAATTCTTCAGACGGTTCCTATACTACGCCGTAATAGGTATAGCGCTGTAGATCTATATTTCTAAAGACCTCGCTAATCGACTAGAAATCGCCTATCTAACGTCTAGTTATAATTATTCTAGATTCACTAAGACCTTTATATAGAATAGTTAAAATGTTATCTAACAGCTACTATATAGGTACTAAGGAGGACTATAAGTATATAGGTAATAATTCTAATTAGTCAGGATAGGTATACTATTACTACATAATACTATTATATATAGATAGCGAGGACGCTATTATTTTTCGATTTAAGTAGGTATATTATTATGGTATAACTCGGTTACGTGATAAGTCTTAGTATAGATTACTTAGTACGTATATACCTTACCTATAACTATGTAGATAGATATTATCATGATTATTATAATTTATCTATATAATATATCTACGTCTTTGTTCCTAATAAATAGTAGTAATACCTATATACAGTAATATAACTCCTTAGTCGCTTCCGCTTACTATTATATTAACGCCTCCATACATAAGACTATTACTAGGAGAATAGGTAAAATCTAACCCTTTATTAGTACCTATACTCTCTAGGCTACAAAATACCTTAGTATCAATCGCCTTCCTAGCTAACTTTATAGCCTTATTATTTAACGAGTATTTATCCTTTTATTAGGCTGTTACTATAGACAGCCGCTTACTAAGCTATCTAGCTCGCTATTAAAGCGCTAGTCCTCCGTACTAATAATAAATATACTTAGCTAGCTATTATAGCTACTAAATAATTAGAAGTAAATCGCTATTACTAGCCTCCCTATTAGAAGTTAATCCTATAATCTATATATAAAAGTATAACTATAGCCTATAATCCTATATATAGTACTAAGGACTACTCTTATAAAGAATACTAGTACTATTAGCTAGTACTTCTCCTAAATATCTCTAGTATTATAGCTATCCGCTAGTCCTAGTACTAGCTACTTATATTATATCCTATAGTAATAATAATAATATAATTCAAGCTTTTAAATCATCCTCCTTATTAGCGAGTAGCTATCCTATATAACTATGAAATACCTATATCTAGTATACTTACTATAGTAGTATAGCTCTTATAGTATATTAAGTGTATTTTATTATATATCTATTTATTTCTTTAGATAGATAGATAGACTAAGTCCTATACTACGCCGTAAGAGGCCTAGCGCTATAGATCTATATATTTCTAAAGTTATTAGTAATCGACTGGAAATTACCTATTAAATCTAGTTATAATTATTCTAGATCCGCTAAGACCTCTATATAGAATAGTTAAAATATCGCCTAACGGCTACTATATACGTACTAAGGAGGACTATAAGTATATAGGTAATAACTCTAATTAACTAGGATAGGCATACTATTACTATTATATCGCTGTCGTATATAAATAGCGAGGACACTATTATTTTTCGATTTTAGTAGGTATATTATCATGGTACGACTCTAGTCACGTGACTAGTCTTAGCATGGATTACTTAGTACGTATATACCTTACCTGTAACTACGTAGATAGATATTATTATTATCATTATTTATCTACATAACGTATCTACGTCTTTGTTCCTAATACTAATATTACTTATATAACTTACAAGTTACCTTACTTACTCTATATAGGTTTAAAATTTATAGATATACCTATATAAAACCTATTTAATCTTGAAATACCTTTACCTTTATACTAGATTTAGATATTAAGACCTAAGTATCCTTGTATAATAGGAGAAATTTTAAAAATAGAAGTAAAAGTAATTAAAATTTCAAGATTTTAAGGCTAATTTATAGCTTTATATTAGATCTATATAAGTATTTATAAGGAAATAGCGGAGAATAGCGTAAATACATAAGTACTAAGTAGTAAAGTATTTAAAAAACGTGTATAAGAGGAGGGAAGGGAAGTAATAAGATATCCTAGCCCTAATTAGGGGGCTATTAGAGGTAGAGGTAAGAAAGTTAGAGAGGAGAGTATAAAAGATTATATATTAGGATTAGGGCTATAAGGGCCTTTACTTTACTTATAAGTATAATAATTATAATAATATTTAGATTATAAGATATATATATTATAAGAGCTATAACTTAATTAGCTAACCTACTATATTAATAGTAATCCTTAAGACTATTAAGAATATATAACTTAAGGATTTAGATATATCTAAATAGAGGATTTTAATTATAAGTATTAGCTTAGTATAAGTATATATTAAGGAGCTATAATAGAAAGGGAGAGAATATAAAGGAGGGGACTAAGAATCCTAAAGGCCTAGGAGTACTAATAGCTAGGCTAGTATATTAATAAGATAAAGCTCCTTATAAGGCTTAGTATACGCCGCGGAATAGGGCGGGGCGAGGTAGGGCGGGGCGGGTCGGGTAGATACCCTTGAAACTAGGCTTAGCGCTAAGGCGGGTAGCCCCTTTAGAGCGGGGCTAGTCTAGGTACCTACTCTAGGTAATAGCGGGTACCCGCCTACTTACTAATAAGGATAACTCTACCCCTAATACCCTTAAGATATCCCTAGGAAGTCCTTTAATAATTATCCTAATCTTTATCCTAACCCTTTTTCTAGTAAAGATAAAAGGGAAATATAGCTTCCTACTACTTATATAGGCTAAAATAAATATATCAAATTAATAGATATGTTTTATAAGGATTTCTAAAAATAGTATTCTTAATTATTTTAATAATATTCTTTTAAATTAATTAAGTTTTCATTAATATTTATAAAGTAATTAATTAAAGATAGAATATACTACTAAATAGTTAATTATTATTAAATATAATAAAAATGATATGTTTAGAAATCTTTATTATATATTATTTTTAATTTATTTAAGCCTATTTAAGCTATATTTCCCTTTTATCCTTACTAGAAAAAGGATTAGGATAAAGATTAAGATAATTATTAAGGGACTTCCTAGGGGTATCCTAGAGGTATTAGGGGTAGATTTATCCCTATTAGTAAATAGGCGGGTACCCGTATTTTTAATAGGGCGGGGTAGGTATACTAAAAGGCGGGGCGGGTAGTAACCTCTGAAACTAGGCCTGAAACTAGGCCCGCCCCGCTTAGGGGCTAGTACCTAGAGCGGGTACTAGTACCTATTCCGTAGCGTATAAGGCTAGTAGAGTTAAGGAAACCCCTTTATAAGGAATATACTACCTACCCCCTTATAAGGCTTATATATATAGATATTAAGAATAGCTAAGGTTAAGAGAGTCTAATAAATATTAATAGTACTAAAGGATAAGAAGAAGAGGGAGGTAGTAATAGGAGTAATAGGTAAGAGGCTAGTTATAATATTTTAAACCTCTAATTATAAATATATATTAAAGATTATAATAGTAAATAGAATAAAGAGTAGGAATATATTATTATAAGTTATCTTAATAGAGGTAAAAGAGGTATTAAAGAGGAAGTAATTATAAGTAATTATAAGTAAATATAATATACTACTTTATAATACTAATAAGAAAATTATTTAATATAATAGTATATAAGATATAAGTATCTACCTTTAATATAAATAGTTAATAAATAATTAAAAAGAAGAATTAAATTAAGAATAAGGCTCTCTATCTAAATTTAGATATAATAGAGGAGAGATAGCTAATAAGTATATATATACTAAGAAAGGCCTACTCCTTATTTATAATAAATATTATATTACTAGTAATAGTAGACAAACTAATTAAGAAGGATATAATAGAGGTAGATAAGATAAAACTTATAAAGTAATATAAATAAAGGATTAAATTAATATAATACTTTAAATATTAATTATATAAGTATATATAATATAATTATCCTAATAATATATAATATACTAATTATAGTTAGGACTATAATATAATAGAATATAAGGTAAAGGCTATAAGCGCCCCTTAAAGGTATATTATATATAAATAATAAGGCTACTCCTCTTAGTCTAATAAATACCTAGTAAGGGCTAGGGAGAGGTAATATACTAGATAATAGGTTATTAATAAGACCCTATTTTATAGGATTAAATAGGAGCATTTAATAGTAGTAATAAATATTAAAGGATTTATAATTATAAGAATAAAGAAAAGGAGGAAGGATATAATTAATTAAATAATATATAATATACCTAGTAGTAAGGAGTAATTAAGATTTTAGAGACTTAAATATAAGCTAAGGAGACTACCTGTCTTTAAGAGGCTCCTAGTAAAGGAATTAGGCTAAAAGATACTAGAAGTAATAATAAATAATAATAAGGAGTTATTAGATAGTATTAATAAGTTACTTATAAAAGTAGTAATAAGTAGTCTTACCTAACTAGTTTAAAAAGATAAGTAGGCTATCTTAGAAGAGATAGATATATAAGAGGAAAATATTAGTATCTTAGGCCTAGATATCTAGTATATTAACCTTAAAGATATTATAATATAATATTAAGGATAAAGTAGATATAATAATAATATTATAGTATTATAGTATTAGCTTGGCAATGACGGAGATAATAGCGGAGATAGAAGGCTCCCGTAGGCGTCCTTTAGCTATAGAGATCTTTATACTTCTCTAGTATTATCTAATATATATATGTATACTTAGTTAGATCTCTTACTACTATAATAATAATAGTAATACCTTATTAGGTAGCTAACCTCCTTAAGTATTATTAATTACTTATTAGAACTAATACTATCCTTATAGTATTAATACTAGTTATTTAGTCCTCTAGTCTAATAGCCTTCTACTATACTTATTATTTCTTTATTCTTTATAATATCCGTTTAGGCTATCTATAGAAGCCTTTATTAGCTTCCTATTAGCCTACTAGAAGTCCTTTACTATTATCTATTAATATTATTATTCCTTTTAATAGGGATTTATTAAGATTTTTAGTATTTTTATTAAGGAATTCGGCTTATTTCTCTAAACTTTCCCTTACTACTCTTTCTATTTATCCTAGCTCCTCCTCCCCTTATAAGATAGGAGACTATCTGAATTACCTTTTAGCTAGATAACTTTATTAAGACTAGTTACGCTTATAATATAATTATTAATAAGATTAGTTATTTTATTATCTTATATATTATCTAAAAGAATCTTAGGCCAGCTTAATTATATTATTCTATTTCTTCTTTTATAAGAGAATAGTAATAATACTTAAGGTTATTATTAATAGAACTAGTACCTCTACTAGTATTTAATAACTTAAGACTATTTTAGCTATAAGACTAGGCTATTAATAAATCTCTTATATAAGTAGTTAATTATTATTTTAAATAAGCTACTATACGCTCTTAATAGCTATTAGAGCTACCCCTTAAACTAGCTAAGATAGACTTAATAAGGGCCTTATTATAGCCTTTTATAGTAGCTAAATTAGCGTTACTAATAGGACTACTACTAGAAAAAGATCTAGTATCTTCTATAGTATCTACTATACTTAAGCTAACTACCGGCGGTTATATTACTAAATAGACCTTAGTAGAGGAAGTAATCTATAACTAGCTAATTAGCTCCGAAGTAGATCCTTCTAGAAGTATAGCTATTCCTATTAATCTAGCTATATAAGTAATAATTAATACTATTATCACTTAATATATTTAGGAATATCTACCTCCGGTAGATCTATAAGGCCTAGAGGGTCTAGTAGGCCTAGTAGGCTAAGCTAGTAATAATAAAGGTAATAATTAAGGCTCTTAATAGAATCCGGCGGACTTAGGTTTCTTTAACCCTATATATAAGAATAAGTCTATTAGTATAAGAGTAGTAACTAAGTATATAAGTAAAGATACTTACTTTAGAGATATATATCTATTTATAGATTAAGCTAAATAAATATACTTACTAAAGGATCTTATATTAGTTAGGAGTAACCTCTAGCTAAGCCTTTAGGGGTAGGTCTTAGAATAGTATACTAGGGAGCTCTCTAAGATAGAATAATAAATTATAGCCTTTAAGGAAGGTATTAATAAGTAGTCTAAACTCCTATTAAAGAGGTTTTAATAGCTATCTAATATTACTATTAATACTATATTATATAAGAAGTTTACTATAAAGGATATAAAGAACTATTATAAGCTTAGGAAGTTTAATACTAAAATACTATTGTTACGACCCTGTTATCTAGGGTCTAGGTGGATCTTATAGAGAGGAGTATTAAGGATAAAGGAGGTAGGCTTTATACTAAACTAGTCTAGTATAATTATATTATATTTAGTATCTAAGAGATAACTAAGTTTATAATATAAATTAAGTACGAAGCTCCTATCTAGGCGGGAAAGTATCGCTATTATATAGATATAAGAAATCCTATTAAGAGGTATAATTGATTTAATCAGCTATAAACGAATTTAATTATAATATTAATAGTTAGTTTAATCTATTTAAGATCTAACTAATTATTATCCTAATAGTTAATTACTAAAAGCTCTAACTATAATAAGAAGTATTATTATTTTAAGTAGTATAAGGTTTATAGGTATACTCGTAATATTAAGTCCCCTTTTAAGCTTTATTATCTATAATAATTTTAATTATATTACGTAAGAAGTCTAAAAAGCTCCTATTAATATTTCGTTATTATAATTTTATTAATTTATTTAAATCCCCTATAGATTTAATACGCGTATATAAAAACTATAAGCGTGCTAGTACTTTTAAGAAATATAAGGTAGGTAGTTTATTAGATTAATATATTAAATGCGCCTAGAAGAGCTATAGTTATAATCTAGCTCCCTTTTCCCCTACCTAGTAGAGTCGTATATAAAAGGAGAGAGAGAGAAAGCTCTCTAAATAGAAAGAGGCCTAAGTACGTATAATACGCCTAGTTATAAAGTTAGAGTAGCTAGAAAGATAAGAATATAAAATAGTAGAAGGTAAACTTTAAAATATTAAAGATATTAAGGCTAATAAGTAATCTATTATTCCTAATTTTAATAACTTCCTTTTTAATATATCTTTTAAGTAAGTTAAAATCCCTCCGGATTTTGATTAAGGTAGTCTAGTTAATATTAGTAAAATTATTATAGGAGGTTTTAATAATTCTTAAGGTTCTTAACTAGCTCCTAGGTATTCTTAGAGTTATTATATCCTTTTTATTTAATTAAGTAATTTTAACCTTATTATATTAAGATCTTTTTAACTTTATACTCCGTTCCTTCTTTTATCTAGAAGTAAAAGGTATTTTATAATAGTATATCAAGATCTACTAGTTCTAATAAAGAGATATAGAATATTAGATATTTCTTCTTAATATTAGCTAGAAGCTATAACTTATAGTTAATAGGTCCCTTAAGTTATTTAATTAAAAATAGTCTAATTTTAATATAATCTAGTTTCTTACTTAGTCTTTTACTTTTTAAATTCTTTATAAAGAGGTAGACTTTATCCTCCTTCTTTAACTAAGGATATATTTTTTATTTCTTATTAATAACTTTTATTATTCTTTAATTAACCTTGCTAATTTACTCTTATATATCCTTATATAAAGCCTTTATATTAGATACTACTACTAAGGCTTTCTTAATATTTAGTTTAACTCTTAGATCTAGGAAGAGATTTATATATTATCCGTAGTTTATAAAGAATAGTAATAGCCTTATTATATTTAATCTTTTATTATTATATATTAATTATGCTATTAGAAGTAGTAATACCTAGTTATTTTATTTCTTATTAACGTAGTATCTTAGGTATACCTCTATTATTTAATTTATTTATTCTATTTATCTAGTTATCTCTAGATAGTACGCTATTAGTATTTAAAGTTTAATTTTAATTAATACGATAAGCGTCTTTTAATAGTTTAAAGTAAAGAGCTTATCTCTATCTAATATTATTAATTTAGGTATATTATAATTTTTAATAAGTCGGTCTAATAATAGGAATCTAAGCTAACTAGCATTATAAGTTTCTTTATATAGAATTATAATTATATACTTAGTAAGTTTATTTATAATAACTATTATTAAGTCGTATTTATTATTTATTATTAAGATAACTAATTTTAGTAGTTTAATAATAAAGTCTATCATAATATCTTTCTATAATATATCTAGAATTTCCGTAAACTAAATCTATCCGTACTTAGTATATCTCGCAGACTTATTTTATTAATAATAGATATATTCTTTAATATACTATTTAACTAACGCTCGTAGCTTAGGCGTAGTATATATACGTTAAATAAATTCTATTATTTTAGATACTTCCGGATATCCTTATAAGGGATTATTATAGTAATCTCTAATTATTACTTTAATAGACTTAGGTAGTAAGTATAATTTCCCTTTATATTCTAATAATTCTTTATCTAGTTACTAACTTCTTAGCTATTTATTATAACTAGTCAAGTATAATAAGTAATACTCGGCAGGGGCGAATATATAGGCATGATTAGTATATCTTAGCACTAATCATGATCAGGTTAATCAGTGTTCGATTAGACTGATCAGGATCAGGTTAATTAATATTCAATCAGATTGATTAGGATCAGGTTAATCAGTATTTGATTATACTAATCATACTCTTAGTATAGATTTCCTATATCTATATAGATGGCGATGTTTCCTAGTAGATAGGAGCTCCATACTTAACTTATATTATAATTGTAGTAATCTCCTAAGTACTGAATATAATACCTTATACTAGACCTGTTTAATATAAGCCTACTTGCCCTACTTCCTTAACACTCCTCTTCATGAGAACTAATCATAGGGCTACCTTATTTATAGACTGAGTGAACCGTAACACTTTAAGCACCCTCAGAATAAGTACCTTAGAAAGTAGAGACCCCCCCTTAAGCGTCCAGAGTTCATGACGCCTAACCATGGATAGTAAGGATAGACCCAAGGTTACTAGACCTAACCTGTTCTACGGTGAAAGAGAGAAGCTTAAAGACTAGCTTATATAGCTTCAGCTCTACTTTACCTTTAACGGATAGACCTTATTAACGGTATAGTAGCCGGCCTTTACTATTATATATATAAGAGGACGAGCTTAGAAGTAGGTTTATCCTTCGCTTAAGAAGTACCTTAAGGATAAAGATAATCCAGATAATTAGTATATTTAAAGTTGGATAGAAAGCTTTATATAATTTCGTGTAAAGATATAATAAGTCTTTAGTCCTTTAAACGAAAATAAGGTAGCTATATAAGTTATTCAGCATTTATTTTAGAAGAAGTCTACTACTAAGTATTCTACTCAGTTTCAGTAATATATAATAAAGATAGACTAGGATGATAACGCACTAATAATAATATACTACCGCGGATTAAAGTTCAATATTAAAGAAGAATTCATGCGAACTAGAGTATAAATTAATGATCTTGATATATTAATAATTAAGGCTATTAAGGTTAATAATAAGCTTTATAAATTAGTAATAAAAAAACGACATGATAATAGAACCTCTAGAATAGGACGATCAGGAATCTTCACTAGTAATAGACTAGGAAGATGATAGTATTAATAACGCGACCTATATAAATATATACCAATGGAACTAGACTTCACGCAGAAACAAGATAAGGGAAAATTCAGGGGGAAGAAGTAGCTTAAAAGGGGTAAGAAAGTAATAACCTATTATAGTTATAATAAACTAGGCCACTTTACTAGAGACTACTAGTTAAAGAATATAGTACCGCGACCGTAGTTAAATATATTAAGAAGAGTTCCATGTGATAAACCTTCTAAGGATCCAGAGAACCACGACTCCGATATAATCTATAAGTGGATAGAGGTAGAGAAACTATTAAAGGAAGTTATAAAGGAAGAACGCTATTTTAAATTCGCACGAAAAGTATATTAATTCATTAAGAATCTAAAAGATTATAGAATATTATCCTAGGATATTAATATAAGAATTATAAGATATCTTATCCTAGTAGGATAAAAGGACTTAAAGCTTAAGGAAGTTTTAAAGGACCTAGTCATTAATATCTAGATAGAAGTAGATCAATTATAATAATAACTCTAAGACATTTAAGAAAAGAGGATGGAATAAGAATCTTTAAATAACGGCGAGGTTCTGGAGTATAATTTAGAACATGGATAAGAAAGTTAAGAGAGCTTAGAGGAAGAAATACCACGCTATAAACTTAGTAGGGATATTCTAAATAACTCTCTATCTTATACTACTATATTATAAGGATTAAATAAAGGAAAACACTTAGAGAAAACGTATTATAAAGAAAAGCTCTACGTCAAGGACTACTAATTTGATTTAGTATACCTAGAACATGGTATTATATATTAGATAGCCTACGCCGACGAATACTATAAGTACTACTCGCAAGTTCGATTAGAACTAGGAAGGTAGGTAGTAGGTACGTCTTATAAACGAATAATCTAGAAAGATTATACAAGCGATAGTTATAACTAGTACCTAGCTAATAAACAACGTAACTTGTAGTTTCCAGGATCTACCGCAGGATGGTATAATAATATTAAGAACTAGCTAAAGTATAACCCGAACGCAGTGGAATGCCACTTACTAGAATGGTATACGTACATGCACGACAAATACAAGAAGCATCAAGAAATCAAAACGATGTACGGTTTTCTCCTTAAACAGGGAAAAGAGTAATCTCTTATATCACGGGGAGATATAAGTAGATTAATATACTAATCCTAAAGTAATTCCTATATACCACTTAGTATAATATACATATGAATATACCGGTACTAATTAATAGTCAACGAATTATTACTATGATAGATTCTAGAGTAACTAGTAACTTTGCTTCTTAAGATTTAATACGGTCGCTGGGCCTACTAACTCGAAGGAAGAAAGAATAATATAACTTATAAATAGCCGACGGGTTAATACTATTAATAAGAAGGATAGATAAGGAGATATACTCGCTACCTATAATAATTCAACGCTACTATAAGGAACTAACCTTCAATATAGTTAGGATAGCTACTTATTATATCATTTTAAGAATGCCTTAATTAAAGAAGTATAACCTAGTAATAGACTAAAAGAAAGGAGTACTCATATTTATAAATACTAGAGACGTCACCAGTATATAATCTATACGCCGATAGAGGACGACGATAGATAAGAAATAGAACTAAAGACCGGTTAAAGCCTATATTACTTCAGTTTTAAATAAGGACGACTTTACACGAGGGTCTAACTTAGTATATACTAGCAAGGGTTAGTAGGGCAAATAAGCTAGAGTTAGTAAAGGAAAAGACGAACCTCTTAAAATCCCTTTAAAGTATAGAGGGTACGTAGCTCTATTTAAGAAAGAGTTAATAATAAAGGCGTTACCTAAACACTAACCTTAGGATTATAAGATTAAACTTGAACTAGGAAAGGCCCTAATATTTAGACTAATCTATATACTTTTAAAGAAGGAACTTGGTGTACTTCAGGAGTATATTAATAAGAACCTTAAAAAGGGATTTATTTAAGAATCTAAATCACTAGTAGGATATCTAATCCTCTTCGCGCTGAAGAAGGATAGGAAACTTAGGTTATACGTTGACTACTAGAAGTTAAATGATATTACTATCAAGAACTAATATCCTTTACCAAATATTAGCGAGCTATAGGATAGACTCTCTAAGGCAAAGATATTTATAAAGCTTAACTTATAAGGAGCTTATAACTTGATTTAGATAAAGGAGGATAAAGAATAGAAGACTGTATTCAGGACTTACTATGGATATTATGAATACCTAGTTATACCATTTAGACTTACTAACGTACTAGTAACCTATCAAGTACTTATTAATAATATGGTTCAAGCTTAGCTAGATCGATTAATAATAGTTTACCTTAACGACATATTGATTTATTCTAAGAATAAGGAAGAGTATGTCACGTATATACAGGACATTCTCTTATGCCTATCGCAGGCGGGACTTCTCCTTAAACTAGAGAAGTGCGAATTTCATAAGGAATTAGTAGAATTCCTAGGATTTATAGTAAGTACTATAAGCATTTAAATAAGCCCTGAAAAGATTTAGGTAATATTAGAATGGCTTATATTATATGATGTTAAGTTAGTATAAAGTTTCTTAGGATTTACTAACTTTAATCGACGGTTTATTAAAGGATACTTAAAGAAGGCACTCCTACTTATAGATATCATGAAGAAGGAAACTGGATTTTAATAGGAATTAGCTTAAAAGCAATCATTTAAAACGCTTAAATAACCCTGTACAGATCTACTAGTACTCTGTACCTTTCAGGCCGGCGAGCCGGCACGTATTGAAATAGATACCTTAGATCTTGTAATCGGTACTTATTTATATTAATAGCGAGATAATAAGTAGTACCTTATAACCTACTACTTACGTAAGATATTAGGAGCTGAATAGAACTATAATATCTATAATAAGGAATTACTTATAGTAGTATATATACTTCAGAATTAGAGGATATATATTAAGAGTTATTCAGAACTTACTATCTTTATAGATTATAAGAACCTCCTTAACTTCATAATAATAAAGGAGTTAAATTAAAGACAGGTCTATTAATTAGAATTATTAGGATAATATAAGTTCAAGATACTATATACCCCTAGAAAAGATAATAGCCGAGTAGACGCCTTAAGTAGACGAGCTAACTATATAGAATCCAAAGATATTATAGAAAAGCTAATTCTTAAATAGGAAAAGGATGGATCGCTAGTACTAATATAGAGTTTAGCAGCTATTATATAAGTTATAGTCCAGGATATATCTATAATCCTAAGGGAAAGTTATATTAATAATAGTCTAGCTATAACGCTATAGAATCAATAACTAGGATAAGAACTACTCTGATATAAGGGAAAGGTTTACTTGCCTAAGGGATATATTAAAGAAGTAATTCAAGATTACTATAATAATCTGTTAATAGGATATCTAGGAGTGTCTAAGATAACGGAACTCCTCTAACGAATATATACGGTACTATAACTACGTACGTACGTTGAGAAATACATTAAAGAATATATTTATTATTAGTAGAACAAGTCTATACGCTATACTAAATATAGGCAAATATAATTTACACCTATTCTAGATATATTATAGAAAGATGTTATAATAGACTTTATTATTAAACTACTAAAATCAAGAGATCCAGTTATAAAGGATGTCTTCAATTTAATTATAGTAATTATTAACAAGTTAATAAAGTACGCTATCATGATTCCTTATAAGGAAACCTATAAAGTAGATTAGCTAGGGTATCTACTTATTAATAAGCTAATAAGGGATTATAGCATACCTGAATCTATTATATTAGATAGAGATAGACTCTTCACATCTTATTATTAGAAGACTCTGATCGCTGTAATTAGAACTAAGCTGCGAATATCAACTACCTACCACCTAGAGACGGATGGTTAGATAGAACGTACGAACTAAATAATAGAAGTATACCTAAGATACTACGTTAGTTATAAATAAAATAACTAGGTCTTATTACTTCCTATAATATAATTGGCACTTAACGATAAAAGATTAGAAATAACTGGACTATCTTCATTCTTTATAAATTATGGAAGACACGCCAACTTGTTCCTAGAACTAAGGGAGGGTTCTAGGGCAGAGAAAGCGACGGTATTAGCATCTAAGATGAAAAGACTACACAGCGATATATAGTAAACTATAAGTAAGGTTAATATAAAGACTTAACAACGAGTTAATAAGAAAAGAAAAATGGATCCTTAACTAAAGAAGGGGGATAAGGTATACCTTTATATAAAAAACTTGAAGAGTAAGAGACTAAGTAAGAAACTAGACTATATTAAAGTTAGACCATTTTTAATTAAATAGCCTAAGGGACCTATTAACTATAAATTATAATTACTATCTAATACTAAGGTATACCTAGTGTTCTATATCTCTTTACTAGAACTAGCCGACTCTAAAACGCCGCTTCAGGAAAGCTAGGAGTTCAAGGCTAAGACTAAGGAATATAAAGTTAAAAGGATCCTAGAATAATAGGATTAAGAATACTTAATTAAGTAGAAAGGATTTAAGGATTTAGAAAATACCTGGGAATTAAGGTAGTATCTTAGGAACTATCTATTACTCTTATAATAGTTTCACCGGAGGAGACACCTAACGCGTCCTAATCTATAAGAGTAGGAAGCTTAAGTTACTTTAAGGTAACATTAAAAAGGAAATTATTAAAGGATAAAGAGGCTACTACCTCTTCATCCTTCTTAGGGTCTTTAATATTCTCTAACTCTCCTTCTACTATTAGACGCTCCTTTTCTTCCAGCATTTTCACTTCCCGCTATAGCTGAGTGAACTAAGCAAGAGCCTTATTACTTTACTAGAGTTTCTCTTCGCGCTAACGGCGAAGACGAGCCTATCGCGTAGGTGAAAAGGGGGCTAGGTTACATGAGTAACCCTTTATAGTATATGCTATACACCTTTCGGAGTTAATACCTATCCTATACTTATTTAGGATCCCCGCATTCTTGCAGTTATAATAGGGACGCATGACCGGAGAGCCTAGGCAGAGCGATTTAATAAGAAGTCGGTGACAGGCTATTAATAATGAATTAATAGACCTATAAGGAGGTATTAATAGTTATATATACGAAAGAATAATGGAATCTTCGGGATGAAGAAATTAGGAGGGGGACCTAATATTATAACTAGCTAAGTATAATAAGTAATACTTAGTAGGGGCGAATATATAGGCATGATTAGTATATCTTAGCATTAATTATAATCAGGTTAATTAGTATTTAATTAGACTGATTAGGATCAGGTTAATTAATATTTAATTACACTAATCAGGATTAGGTTAATCAATATTTGATTATACTAATTATACTCTTAGTATAGATTTCCTATATCTATATAGATGGCGATGTTTCCTAGTAGATAGGAGCTCCATACTTAACTTATATTATAATTGTAGTAATCTCCTAAGTACTGAATATAATACCTTGTACTAGACCTATTTAATATAAGCCTACTTGCCCTGCTTCCTTAATACTCCTCTTCACGAGAACTAATCATAGGTCTATCCTATTCACGGACGGAGTAAACCGTAAAATATTCTATTAAGAGATCGTTAACGTACCCTTTCCTAAGGATTAGGGATGCGTCCGTAGAAATACGTATGATTATTATTAGATTTTAGGTTAATATAAGCGATCTATTACTTTCTTATTTTAAAATAGGTTATTTATTAATATCTTTAGTTTCTATATAATTAGATTATCTACTTAAAGCGTCTACTTATCTATTATCTTTTCCTAGGATATATTAAATCTTAAATTTATATTATTTAAAAAACTTAGCCTATCTAACCTATTATTAATTTAACTCCTTTATTATAATACAGTTAATTAGGTTTTTATAATCTATAA
>JAABUK010004024.1_pt1 | contig 24378 bp, 18 predicted proteins | sample 5559141 | NCBI WGS metagenome assembly JAABUK01 (sample SAMN10711869, study PRJNA513367) | rock metagenome | isolation source: Antarctica rocks | place: Antarctica: Victoria Land, Pudding Butte nord | collected 2016-01-03
AGAGTGATCGTCTTCCTCGCCATGGTGAGCCTCCGTGTGGTCGTCTCGATGGGTTACCCCAATTTGCCAAGTCGAGCGACTCACCACCAGAGGAACTGGTTACACCCGGCCGTCCGGGCGGGCTTCGGATCGGAGCCGGAGGGGGGGACGCATCGGGTTGGGGCCCGGTCCTGGGACACAAATCCCGCCATCACATCGCGTTGCGGATCGCGGATCCCGACAGGGTTCCGGGCGGGGTGGCGGATCCGGCGGGGAAACTTTCGCGAGGAAGAGTCGGGGATTTCGAAGACGGGTGCTGATCTCTTTTGCGGCACCTTGGGGGGGATTGATTCTCTGGTCGGGGTCGACGCCCCGTCCGGGGCGTCGACCGGGCGGATCAATCGAAGAGGCGACGCTGATCGAGCAGGTTGATCTCGGGTTCCGGCTCGGGCTCGTCCAGGCCGAGGTGGCGATAGGCGAGGTGGGTCGCCTTGCGTCCCCGGGGGGTCCGGATGATGTAGTGGCGGCGGAGGAGGTAGGGCTCGACCTCGTCTTCCAGGGTGTCGACCGCCAGGCTCATGGTCGCCGCCAGGGCCTCGGCGCCGGTCGGGCCGCCCCGGAAGACCTGGATCAGGGTCTCCAGGTATCGGCGGTCCTGCTTGTCCATCCCCTCGACGTCGACATCCTGCATCGCCAGCGCGTCGCGGGCGATCGGCAGGTCGATGTTGCCGTCGGCCCGGGCGGTCGCGTAGTCGCGGACCCATCGGAGCCGGGCGTTGGCCAGCCGGGGGGTCCCCCGGCTCCGGCGGGCCAGCTCCCAGGCGGCGTCGGGGGTGATGGTCGTCTTCAGCTTGGAGGCGTTCACCCCCACGATCCGGGCCAAATCCTCGACGTCGTAGAATTCCAGGTGCTCGTGCATGTGGAACCGGTCGCGGAGCGGGCCGGAGAGCATCCCGCTCCGGGTGGTGGCGCCGATGATCGTGAATTTCTTGAGCGGGAGGTTGATGGTCCGGGCCGACATCCCCTCGCCCAGGACCACGTCGACCCGGAAGTCTTCCATCACCGGGTAGATGAACTCCTCGACCGTCTTGGGCAGGCGGTGGATCTCGTCGATGAACAAGATCGAGCCCTCCGACGCGTTGGTCAGGAAGGGCATGACGTCCATCTTCTTGTCCAGCGCCGGGCCGCTGGTCATGTTCAGCTCGACGCCCAGCTCGTTGTGCAGGACGGTGGCGAACGTCGTCTTGCCCAGCCCGGGCGGTCCGTCGAAGAGGATGTGGGGGAGCGGCTCGCCCCGCTTCTTCGAGGCGGTCAGCGCGATCGTCAGCCGCTCGGCGACTGACCTCTGGCCGATCACCTCGGACAGCTTCTGGGGGCGGAGCTTCTCCTCGACCTGGTCGACCGGCCGGGCCTCAGGCTTCGGCCGGGGTTCGTCGGGGGAGTCGCCCCGGATGATCGGCTCTCGCATGGCGTCGTCTCCCTCCTCGGTGAAGATCCGGCGGTCCGCCCGTCGCCGGCGGATCATTCCTCGGGCTTCTGCTGGACATAGATGGCGTCGATCATGTCGGCCACGCTCTTGAATTTCTTCTTGCCGGTGAGGACCCGGTCGATCGCCTGCTTGGCCTGGCTCTCGGTGTGGCCGACCGACAGGAGGGCGGCGAAGGTGTCGCGGATCACGTCGGGCTCGGCGTTGTCGGGCACGCCGTTGGCCTGCGCCGCGCCCGACCCGTCGGCGCCGACGATCAGGGCGAACTTGCCGACCTTCCGCCGGAGCTTGGCGACGATCCGCTCGGCCATCGCCTCGCCGATCCCCGGGTAGGTGGCCAGCATCTTGACGTCCTGCTCCTGGATCGTCTGGGCCAGCTCGCGGACCGGCCGGACCATCGCCCGGAGCGCCTTGCGGACGCCCACCCCGTCGACCGAGCAGAAGATCTCGAAGAACTCGCGGTCGATCGCCGACAGGAACCCGACCAGTCGGGCCGGCATCCGGCCGCCCATGGAGTTCCCCTCGATGTAGAACAGGGTGTGCAGCGCCACCATCTCCCCCACCTTCGCCTGGAGGTTCCGGCGGGCCGATTCCGGGATCGACACCTCGATCTCGCAGGGGTCGACGGCCAGCGTCAACACCTCCTCGTTCACCGAGCGGAGCACCCCGCGGATCAGCGTGATCATGCGCCGCATTCCCCTTCCGGTCCACGCTCTGGCTTTTTGTTCACCAATTATGCGCCGGGCCAGGTCGGCCGGCAAGGTCAAATCGCCGAGCACCGCGCGCAAAAAGAAACCCCGACATCCGCCGGGGTTTCTTTCGGACTCGGGGGCGGGTCGGCTTCACTTCCGATCGTTCTTCATCACGAACATGATCTGCTTCTCCTGGGTCTTGAACTCGGTCGGGAGCTCGCCGCCGGGCAGGGCGTAGATCAGCTTGACGGTGTCGCCGTCCTTCTGGATCAGCCCGCGGGCGACCTGCTCATCGGCGCCCTTCTGGGTGTAGGGCGTGACCTTGCTCTTCATGACGATCGACCAGGGGGTTTTGGTCGCGTCGACCTTGTAGGTCGAGATGTAGGCTTCCTTCTTGTCCTTGTCGAGCACGACGATCGCGTCGTCGGCGAACCGGACGGTCACCCCCTCGATGCGCTCCGCCGGCTCCTTCAGGCCGTACTTCTCGCCCGACACGAGGGTATAGCCGCCGATCAGGTCGGCCGGCGCCCCGCTTGGGGCCTTCGGTTTGTCGTCCGGGGAGGCCGGGGCGGCGATCAGCAGGCAAGTCGCGAGTCCGAGCGTCAGCATTGTCCGAGTCATGGTCGGTGATCTCCCGGGCGGATGATCGGCCGCGACCGGCGGCCACCCCGGTCCAGGGGGGCAAGTTCGATGCCGGCCGGGACGGCGGGTCAATCGCGGCCGTTGGGGGCGACCAGGGGCCCGTAGAACCCGGGACGGCGGTCGGCGATCCGGTCGACCTCGGCGACCCCGGGGATCCGGACGATCCGCTTCCGGCGGGCGAGCGCCGGGTCGATGTCGGCGTAGAGGATCACCGGGTCGTCGGGCCCGGCCCGGGCGAGGATCTCGCCGCCCGGCCCGGCGATCGAGCTGCACCCGGCGAACCGGCACCCCCGCTCCAGCCCGACCCGGTCGACGGCGATCACGTAGACGACGTTCTCGATCGCCCGGCAGGCCGGGACGTGCTCGGCGGTCGACGCCGCCTGGATCGGCCAGTTGGTCGGCAGGACCAGGACATCGGCGCCCAGGAGGGTCAGCACCCGGCCGGTCTCGGGGAACGTCCCGTCGTAGCAGATGTGCATCCCGACCCGGACCCCCCCCGCGTCCAGGACGGCCAGGGGGCGGTCGCCCGGGTCGGCGAAGCGGTCGACGCCCATGAAAGGCAGGTGGATCTTGCGATAAACCCCGACCACACCCCCCGGGCCGACCAGCACCGAAGCGTTGAACAGCCGGTCGCCGTCGCGCTCCAGGAGCCCGACGACGGCAAACGCCCCGGTCTCGGCGCAGGCCGAGGCGACCTCGCGGGTCGAGGGCCCGGGGATCGGCTCGGCGAATGGGAGGGCCTCCTCCCGGCCCTCGAACACGTAGCCCGTCAGGGCGCACTCGGGGAACACGACCAGCCGGGCGCCGGCGGCCGATGCCTCGCGGAGCCCGGCGAGGATCGCCTCCAGGTTGGCGTCCACCGCGCCGATCCGGGGATCCATCTGGACGGCGGCGACTCGGACGGGGGCGGCGTCGGGCATGGCGGGCTCTCCACTCAAGACTCGGGACTCGGGGCCTTTGGTCATGACGGGCTCGCCCCCATGGAGGGATATGATCGAGGAATGACGTTGACTATCGCAACGCCTTCCGTGATACCCTCGGCTGTCCCGGCGGGCCATTCCGCCGATGCGTTCCGTGAGTATCAATTGAATGCTGCCTGACTATTCGGCCCACTTTCGCCGCGACAAAATCAGCCCACTTCACTTTCGAGTGCGTGTCGGGGCGAATTTCGTCCACGACGTTCACTTTCTCTCGGGCTATCTGCACGATGGACGCTTCTCGCCAGAGGCGGTCACTCGTCGCGGCAGGAAGCTTCGAATTGCAATCGAGCGTGACTGTTGGGAGTTAGGGTATGTCAAGCGCCCCGAGGCATTGGAGCTTTACACAGCGAGGGCACGCCTCACTCTCGGTCCTGTCTCGTCCGTGCGATGGGAGGTCAACAATCCCTCGTGCTTTGGGAGCGAGTTGTGGATTGAGAGCATCTACTTGGGCGCAGCTCATTGGGAGGCAACCGACGCCTGCGAGGTTGTCATCTCGGCGCCGCACGCCGGCTGGAAGGTGTGCATCTCCATGGCCGACGATTTTGGCGACATTCGGCTCGATGATCTGGAGACCCCACATTTGTATCTTCCACGCCCGGTATGACCGGGCTCCGCAGCAACAAGCAACACCGATCCTACATCATTCGCCGATCACACCTCTCTGAGAGGTTTATTAGCCAGGGTTCGCGCTATTTCGCGAGCCGATCGAGGATGTTCCGGGTGATCCGCTCGACGACCTCGTCGCCCCCCCGGAGGCCGTGGGCCCAGTCGGTCGAGCCGGCGGTGACGACCGTCCCTCCCCGGGTGTAGGTGCCGAGGACGGCCGCGCCGAGGGCCGGGGCTCCCGACGCGTCGCGGGGGAACCGGTCGTACCAGAGGGCGTCGTCGGGGTGCCATCGGGTCGGTGCGGTGGCCAGGATGAGGAAGCCGTCGGGCGTCCCGTCGCGGCCGGTGGCGACCGGCAGGCCGTCCTTCATCTCGAATTCGCAGCCGTCGCATTCGTAGCCGACGACCGTGTGTTTCGCGCCGAACTCGGCGCCGCGATTCATGTTGGTCCCCTCGAAGATCCAGTGATCGGGGCGATGGACCAGATACGCCCCCTTGCCGTCCATGAACTGGCCGTGGCTGAGGTGATAGCCGCCGTGGAGGAAGCCGACCCCGGTGAGCCGGTTCTCGGGGCGATCCACCAGGTGGTGGCTCCAGAGCGTGGTGAGCGTCCGGCGGTCGCCCGAGGGGAAGACCGGGTCCTGGTCGAATCCCTGCTTCCAGCAGGTCAGGGCCCGGCCGCCGTCCTCGGCCCGGACCTGCCAGCAGCAGGTGTTCCCGCTCAGGAACGCAACGTTGCCGCCCCGGCCGATGAACGCCTCCAGGCGGTCGCGCATCGGCGTCGACCAGTACTCGTCGTGGCCGACGCTCAGGACGAGCTTGTAGCGGTCGAGCAGCCCGGGGATCGATTCGAGGTCGCCGTTGGCGCAATAGTCGATCGCGTACCCGTTGCGCTCGGCCCAGGCGACGAACGGCAGTTCCCACTGGCGGAACTGGCCTTCGAGCGGGCGGTCGAACGAGACCCGATGGCCCTGAAGGTTGGCCCGGCCGTGGAAAGCGTACAGGCTCCCCCCGCCCCAGTTATTGTAGGCGTTATAGGTGTTGGTGGAGAGCTGGAGCAGGATTTTCGCGTCGCGGCCCGGCTCGGCGGCCCGGACGATGAAGAAGAGGTCGACCTCGGCGGTCCGGCGGTTCCGGCCGACGAACTTGCCGCCGGAGTCGGCCACCCGGAGCCGGACGTTGTAATAGCCCGACTTCCAGTCGGCCCGGACCACGAGCCGGTGCGCCACCGGCCATTGGCAGCCGTTCGCCGAGGCGCCCTCGGGGATCGGGTGCAACGCCCCGGGAAGGCGGGTTTGCGAGAGGAGGACCATCGACTCGGCGCCCAGGCGGGCGACATCCATCGAAAACAGCCCGGCCGTGGTCGAGACGTGGAATTCGACCGTCTCGCCCGGCCGGTAGCTGAGCCGATCGGTATAGCCCTCGATCGTCAGCGGCGGCGGGGCGTCGTCGGCGATCGCGGCGATCGCGGCGACCGGGACGAGCGCGAGGGCGAGGGCCAGTCGGGGGAGGATCCGGGTCATGGGTGATCTCGGACGGGGGTGGGCATCGAAGGGTCCCTGGGCGCCACGGCCTCGGGCCGGACCCCGGGCGAGGATAAGCCGTCCCCGATCCCCCGGCAAGCGTCCCCTCTCTCCCGCCCCGTGGCGAGGAGCGGGAAAACCTTCGCGCGGGCGTCGGCGGACCGGCCGGGAGGAATACGGTCCGGTATCGTCTTGACAGGGCATCTAAACCAAGATTAGTATTTCCTTGACTTCATATAAGAGATCAATCGCTTGATCTCGGGTGGCGGAGCACACCCTGAAGGAGAGGCAGAGCGGCGATATCGGGGTGGCGGAACCCATCCCGGTGAGCAACGGCGGCGCCCGGCCCGACGGCCCCGATCGAGGGGTCGTCGGGCGTCCGCGTCGACCGGACCGCGCGATCGCCGCGAGAATCCAGGATGCGCCGGAGGAGCCGGCGCCTCGATCCGCTTGCGACCGAAGCCGTTGGCCTGCGCTGATCCATCGGCGCCGGTCGGATGAAACTCGACCGATCGGGCCGGTCGCGCCTCGGCGCCCACTCCCGGTCGGGCAGAGGCGGTGCGCGCCGGGACTTCGGCTCCCGCGCGTCCCGAGTTCCTTGTCGGAAATTCGCCCGGGCTTCCCCGCGTCGCCTTCGGCGCGGGGCCCGGTCGGCCAGCCTCAATCCGGCCCGTCGATCGGGGCCGGTGACTTTATCGGGGAGGACAACGCACCATGTCAGTCGAGAGCAACAAGATCCCCAGGGGGGACGCGGGGTCGGGGATCGGCCCGCGTCGGTTCTTCTTGAAGACCCTCGGCGTGGGGACCGGCGCGCTGGGCCTGGCGGGCTCCGCCCTGTCCGGGTCCGCGCGGGCCGTCGTCCAGGCCGCCACCGTGACCGACGTCGATATCGCCAACTTCGCGCTCAACCTGGAGTACCTGGAGGCCGAGTATTACACGTTCGCCGTGACCGGCGCCAGCATCGAGGCGCTGGGGATCCCGACCACCGGAGTGAACACCGGCGGGGGGAATCCCGGGCCGATCGTCATCAAGGCCAACCCCAAGGTCCCGTTCGCCAGCGACGTTATCCGGCAGTACGCCACCGAGATCGCCATCGACGAGCAGAAGCATGTCCTCGACTTCCGGGCTGCCCTGGGGGCCCAGGCGGTGGCCCGTCCGGCGGTCGACCTGCTCAACAGCTTCGCCGCCCTGGGCGCGCTGATCGGCGTCCCCGGCTTCGACCCGTTCGCCAACGACCTGAACTTCCTCATCGGCGCGTACATCTTCGAGGATGTCGGCGTCAGCTCGTTCCACGGGGCCGCGCCCCTGATCCGGAGCACGGCCCTCCTGGACACCGCCGCCGGGATCCTCGCGGTCGAGGGTGAGCACGCCGGGCTGATCCGCACCGTCCTGTTCCAGATGGGGCAAGGCCCGGTCACGGATGCCATCTCCGACGTCCGGAGGATGCTGGGCGGCTCCGTCGACTACGGCGTCGACAACGGCCCGCTGGCGAGGGGCCCGAAGGGGACCGCCAGCGTCTTCCTCTCCGACATCAACGGGATGGCCCCGGCCCGGACCTTCCGCCAGGTCCTCAACATCTTGTACGGCGGCGTGAACGCGCCGTCCGGCGGCTTCTTCCCGGCCGGGTTGAACGGCACGATCCGCTGATCCCGCAAGGCCGCCCCCCCCGATCCGGCCGGGATCGAGGCCGCCCGCATCATCCATCTTCCCCGGCATGCCGGGCCGTCCGTACCGAAATCATCAACGAATCAGAGAGGCATCGATGAATCTCTCCCCGACTCAGGACTCGGCCGAGGGCGGATCGCCGCCGCCCGACCATCCCCTGTTCCTCCCGCGCCGGAGGTTCCTGTCCCGCGCCCTCGGCCTGGGCGCGGGCGCCGCCGGCCTGGCGGCCACCGGCCCGATCGCGCGGGCCCAGGTGGGCGTCGTGGCCGTCACCGACCCGGCCATCCTCCTCTTCGCGCTGAACTTCGATTACCTGGCGGCCGAGTACTTTACCCTCGGCGTGACCGGCAACAGCATCGAGGCGCTGGGGATCGCCACCACCGGGATGAACACCGGCGCGGGCAACCCCGGGCCGCTGACCGTGAAGCCCAGCCCCATGGTCCCGTTCGCCACCGAATCCATCCGGCAGATGGCGGTCGATCTCGCCGTCCAGGAGCAGCGGCACGTCGTCTTCCTCCGGAGCACCCTGGCGGCCTTCGGCTACCAGCCCGCCGCCCGCCCGGCGATCGACCTGCTCAACAGCTTCAACGCCCTGGCCGTGCTCGCCGGCCTGGGCACCAGCTTCGACCCCTTCGCCAACGAGGCTAACTTCCTGCTCGGCGGCTACACCCTCGAGGACGTCGCCCTGACCGCCCTCCACGGGGCGGCGCCGCTGATCAAGAACAAGGGGATCCTCAACGCCGCCGCCGGCCTCCTCGGGATCGAGGGGTATCACTCGTCGGTGATCCGGACCAACCTGTTCCAGCTCGGCCAGGGCCCGGCCACCGACCTGATCTCGATCGCCCGGACGAAGTTGGGCGGCTCCGTCGACTACGGCGTCGACAACGGGCCCCTGGCGATGGGCCCGAAGGGGACCGCCAGCATCGCGCTGGCCGACTCCAACGCGATCGCACCGTCCCGGACCTTCCGGCAGGTCCTGAACATCGTCTACGGGGCCGTCAACGCGCCGAACGGAGGCTTCTTCCCGCGCGGCCTGAACGGTCCGATCCGATGACCCGGCCGGGGGCCCTCGCCCCCGCCGATCGGGCTGAGTGAAGACGGCGATCCTTGCACCGCTATTTATGGAAATAATATCATGAGAACATCAATCAGGACATTCGCCGCGATCCTTGCGATGTCCCTGGCCGTGCTGATCCCGGCCCCATCCCGGGCCGATTTCGCCTTCGGGTTGGCCATCACCCCCCCCGGCCCCACCCCGAACAACGAGCTGCCGGGCGACCAGCTCCTCTCCATCGACACGACGACCGGCAAGGGCTCCCTGGTCGGTTCGCTCGACCCGAGCCTGACCGCGTCCGGCCTGGCGACCTCCGCCGGCCGACTCTTCACCTTCGACACGACCTCCGACCGGATCATCCAGCTCAACCCATCCAGCGGCGGGACCCTGGCCACCTTCAACATCGGGATCAGCCCCGGGTCGGTGGTCGGCCAGGGCGGGCTGGCGTTCCAGAGCGCCAATATCGGTTTCCTGACCGCCCCGCTGGATGCGTCGTTGAACCCGGTCAATGCCCTGTTCCGGTTCGACCTCGGCACCGGGACGTCGATGATGCTGGCCAGCACCCCGGAACCCCTGGAAGCCCTCGCGTTCGGCCCCTCGGGGATCCTCTACGGGCTCGGCCAGGTCCGGCTCGACAACGGCTTCAACGACCTCTTCCGGATCGACCCGCTCACCGGCGCCTCCATGCTCCTCGGGAGCACGATGTTGGCCGCCGGCTCCCCCACCGGCGGGCTCACGTTCGGCGCCGATGGGACGCTCTTCGCCACACTAGACGACAAGCTCTACTCCCTGAACAAGTCGAACGGGGCCGCCACCGCGGTCGGCTCCTCCGACCCGACCGATGGCGTCGGGTTCAGCAGCATCGCGGGCCTGGCCTCCCCCTCGGCGGTCCCCGAACCGTCCTCGGTGGCCATGACCCTCGTCGGCCTCGGCGTGGTGGCCTGCCGCCTCCTCGCCGGTCGGGGCACGAAAGCCCGTCCCTCGGCCTGACCCCGCACGGCGACGGCGCCGCGGATCATCGCGGGCCCGTGGCCCCCACGCCGGGGGATACGGGCCCGCGACGTCGCGCCAGGGCGAGGGCCGGTCGGGGGATGATCCGGATCATGGTCGATCCCGGGCGGGGGTGGGCCGGGGGTCAGGATCGCTTCGGGTTGGCGATGGCCTTCTTCAGGAGGTTGTGGGTGATCCTCTGGACCCGCTCGTCCGGCCCGTGCGGGCGCGACCAGTGCGACCACGGCAGGGTGTGCCCGGGCGGCGAGGAGAGCCCTTGCGCCCAGAAGATCGTCGAGGCGTTGAAGACGAAATTCCCCCTCGGGCCCGGGTAGATCGTGGCGGCCCATCTCTGGGGGGCCTCGCCGCCGACCCAGGCGGTCCCCTCGGCGACGACCTCCAGCCCGGGGATGTCCGCCGGGTCGCCGTGGTATTCCCAGCCGACGAGGCCCGGGATCCGGTCGCCCCGCTTCATGCCGGTCCCCTCGAAGATCCAGTGCTCGGGCTTCGCGACGACCCAGTCGCCGCCCCCGTTGACCGGCTCCACGTTCCGGGCGCCCATGAGCCGGCCCTCGTCCGGCCCGCGTTCGGGGAACGGCCCGTGCTCGCGATCGCGGCGGTCGGCGAGGCCGTGGTCGCCGCCGTAGGGGCCGCCCCGGGAGATGATCCGGAGGGGCTGCCCCGGGCCGTTCGGGCGGAACGGCGCCACCCAGCAGACGGCGTTCCCGGAGAAGAACAGCAGGCTCACGCCCTCGTCGCGCATCCGCTCCACGCTCCGGAACTGGCGGATGTCCCAGTACTCGTCATGGCCGACGCTGAGGAACGCCTTGCACCGGAGCCCCCGGTCGGGGGCCAGCATGTCGCTGTTGGAGCAATACGAGACGTCGTAGCCCTGCTGCTCCAGCCAGTACGCCATCGGGAATTCGAGCGGCAGGAACTCGCCCGAGCCGAACGTGAGGGGGTCGTTGACCACGCCCTCGAACTGGGCCTCGCGGCCGTACGGGCGATCGAAGCCCACGTCGGCCCAGGGCCCCTGCGTCCCCCGGGGATGGGTGTAGACCGAATAGTGGCTCGGCCATCGGTTGTACGCCTGCCAGGTGTTGTCCGAGCACTGGAACAGGATGTCGGCCGGGCGATCGTCGCGGACGATGAAGACGACGTAGCTCTGCCAGTAGGGCTCGGCGGCGTCGGCCGGGAGGGTCGTGAGCCGGCCGAGGTAGACGCCCCCGGGCCAGTCGTCGGGGATGGTCAGCCGCGCGGCGGGATCCCATCGGCACTCGTGGAGGTCCCTCGGACCGGGCGTGGGGGTGGAGCAGGCCTTGCCCTCGAAGGGCCCGAGCGTCGCGGCGAGGCGGGCACCGCGCCCGCCGTAATAACCCATCCGGAAGACCTCGATCTGGAACCGGCGCGCGGGGTCGGTGGAGACCATGATGTCGACCGACTCGCCGGCCTTCACGCTCTGCTTCGAGCAATACCCCTCGATCCAGGGGGAGCGGAAGCGGCCCGGGTCGGCCCGGACCCGGGTCAGTTGCCAGTCGAGGGCGCCCCGCCTGCCGTTCTCCGCCCGGATGAGGTCGGGCGAGGGTCCGGCCTCCGACGCCCGGGCCCGGCCCGGGCCGATCGTCCCGGGGACCAGGGCCGACCCCGCCGCCGCCGCGGCCCCCGCCAGGAAGGCCCGGCGCAAGCATCCCGGCAGCGGGATCGGGGGACGGCCTCCCGGCGGATCGATCATCGAGACTCTCCCACGGGTCCGAGGTTCGGCGGGTCGCCGGGGCCGAGGGACGATCGGCGGGCGAGGCCCCATCCGGGGCGAGGATAAACCGCCCCGGATGCCCTCGCAAGCGGGCCGTTCCCGGCGCACGGGGAACCGTCCCGGGCCCGGGGCACCGCGTCGATCGGGGATTATGGCCCGTCGATCGTCGCCGCCCTCGCCGACCGGCGGCGCGTCGGGTATCCTGGCCGGCCCGGCGGCACATCCCGTCCGTCGAGGGGCCCGCGAGCGGACCGGAGGGACTTTCGATGAACGTCGAAGCCATCCTCGAGCGGCTGGACAAGCCCCATGCCAATCCCCTGGACCTGCTCCGGGTCTATCGGAGCGACGACGACGCCCGGGCCTTCTGGAAAGAGGACCCCCGGCTGCACCGGGCCTTCGCCCGGGGGCTGATCGGGGCCGGCCACCACACCCGGGCATTCGAGCTGGTCCGGGAGGGGCTGGAGGCCCACCCCAAGGACCAGGAGCTGTCGTATCTCGGGGCCCTGGCCCTCAGCCGGGGCGGCAACCCCCAGCGGGCCGGCGAGTACGTGACCACGCTCCTGTCCCGGCCCGATATCCGGCCCGAGACCCGGCGGGAGGCGCTCTCCCTGGCCGGGAACATCGAGAAGAAGCGATACATCCGGTCGACCCGGGCCGGCCCCGACCTCGCCATCGCCCTGCGATCGGCCGACCTCTATTCCCAGGCCTATGCGATCGCCCGCGACGAGGTCCAGACCCCGGACCGCGACAAGGAGCTGTTCCCGGGCGCCAACGCCGCCACCATGGCCTTCATGGCCGACGACTCGGCCCGGGCCCGGGAGATGGCCGCCGCGGTCCTCGCCCGCGCCAACGACGAGCGGGCCAGGCCGGAGAAGGCCCGTGACTACTGGCTCCAGGCCACCATCGGCGAGGTCATGCTCCTGAGCGGCAACCTGCCCGAGGCCGCCGAGTGGTACAGCCGCGCGGTGGACATGGCCCGGGACCAGGGGAAGGACGGCGACATCATGGCGATGCACCACAACTTCCAGCTCCTCCGCGCCAAGATCCCCCTGAACGAGGAGATCTGGGGCTTCTTCAACATCGGCAACGTGGTCGCCTTCGCCGGCCACATGGTCGACCACCCCGCGCGGCCGACCGGGATCGAGCTCCCCTCGCGATTCCCGAGCGATCCCAGCCTGATCCGCCGCGTCGAGGAGGAGATCGAGGCGGAGCTGAAGTCGCTCAACGCCCGGGTCGGCTACTGCTCGGCGGCGTGCGGGTCCGACATCCTCTTCGCCGAGCGGATCCTGGAGCGGAAGGCCGAGCTCCACGTCGTCCTGCCGTTCGACCGGGAGGATTTCTACGCGACCAGCGTCGATTACGGGCTCCCGGCCGACGTCGACGGGTCGTGGAACTGGCGGTCGCGATGCGACCGGGTCCTCGATATGGCGACCGAGGTCCATCACGCGACGACCGAGAAATACCTCGGCGACGACGTCCTGTTCGCCTTCGCCAACACCCTCATCCAGGGCCTGGCGATCATCCGCGCCGACGCAAGGGGGGTCGCCCCGTTCGCGCTCGTCGTGCTCGATCGCCAGAACCGCCCCGGCGGGGTCCCGGGCGGGACCGCCGACTTCCTCGACCGCTGGACCGGTCGCCAGCTCGAAGCCCGCGAGATCAACCTGGCCGCCCTCCGCGACGAGGTCGGCGCCCTCTCCGCCCGGCCGATCACCGCCAAGCCGCCCGGCCCGTCCGCCGCCCGGGTCCGCCGCAAGACCATGGTCATGCTCTTCGCCGACGTCAAGAACTTCAGCAAGCTCGACGACGTCCGATTCCCCGACTTCTTCGCCACCTTCCTCGACGAGGTCAAGCACGTCATCGATGAGATGACCCCGCCCCCGGCCTTCGTCAACACCTGGGGCGACGGCCTCTACATCGTCTTCGAGCGGGTCGTCGCCGGCGCCGAATTCGCCCTCCGGCTCGTCGACCGGGTCAAGCAGGTCGACTGGGCCCGCCTGGGACTGCCCGTCGACACCACGGTCCGGATCGGGATCCACGCCGGCCCGGTCTACCAGCGGATGGACCCGATCATCGGCCGCGAGAACGTCTTCGGCAGTCAGGTGAACCGCGCGGCGCGGATCGAGCCGGTCACCACCCCCGGATGCGCCTTCGCCAGCGAGCAGTTCGCCGCCGCCCTGGCCGCCGAGGCCAACCACCCGTTCACCTGCGAGTACGTCGGGATCGAGGAGCTGGCCAAGGGATACGACAAATGCCCGCTCTACCTCCTCGGCCGCCGATGACCCGACCGGAGGCCGGCGGATCGTGGGCTCCAACGACGGCAAACGGCCCCGGCGCCGGGCCGGTCCCCCGCCGTCATCGGGCGGAAAACTTGTAGATCGTCGTCTGGGTGTACGTCGCGCCCGGCTTGAGGATCATCGAGGGGAAGTTGGCGTGGTTGACGGAGTCGGGGAAGTGCTGGGCCTCCAGGCAGAACCCGGTGTGCTGCTTGTAGACCGCCCCCTTGCCCTTCACCGTCCCGTCGAGGAAGTTCCCGGTGTAGAATTGGACCCCCGGCTCGGTGGTATAGGCTTCCAGGACCCGGCCGGACTTCGGGTCGGCCACCCGGGCGGCGGGCCGGGCCAGCCCGAGGCCCTCGTTCAGGACGAAATTGTGGTCGTAGCCGACGGGCTCGGCCTTGAGCTGGGCGAACCGGGCGCCGATCGGGGTCGGCGAGGCGAAGTCGAGCGGGGTCCCCTTCACGGGGGCGATCTCGCCGGTGGGGATCATCGTCCCGTCGCCCGGGGTGTAGCGGTCGGCGGCCAGCGTCAGGACGTGGTCGAGGATCGTCCCCGAGGCCGGGCCGGAGAGGTTGAAGTACGAGTGATTGGTCAGGTTGACCGGCGTGGCCTTGTCGGTGGTCGCCTTGTAATCGATCCGGACCGCGTCGTCGGCGGTGACGGTATACGTCACGGCGACGGACAGGTTGCCGGGATACCCCTCCTCGCCGTCCTTGCTGAGGTAAGTGAACCGGACCGCCGGGCCGGTCGGGCCGGACACATCCTCGGCCTTCCAGACGACCTTGTCGAACCCCTTGACGCCGCCGTGGAGCGAGTTGGGCCCGTTGTTGACGGCCAGGGTGTAGTCCTTGCCGTCGAGCGAGAACTTCCCCCCGGCGACCCGGTTGGCGACCCGGCCGACCGTCGCCCCGAAGAACGGGTGGCCGGCCAGGTAGCCGTCGAGCGATTCGAAGCCCAGGACCACGTCGCCCGGCTTGCCGTCGCGGTCGGGCGCGTCCAGCTCGACCAGGATCGCGCCATAGGTCATGACCTTGGCCGTGATCTTGCCGTTGGCCAGGGTGTAAAGCTCGACCGGGGTCCCGTCCGCCGTCTTGCCGAAGTCCATCCTGGTGACCCTCCCGGGGGCCCTGGCGTCGGCGACCGTCCCCCCGAGGAGCCCGGCGGCGACGGCGAGGGACGCGAGATAGCGCTTCATCGGTCATACCCCGTGGTGATCGGCGTGGCGCCCCGGGGCCGGCGGGCCTCGGGCACCGCGACGCCTCCGACCGGATCCCCGATTGTCGCCGGATGGGGCCCTTGTAGCCGGTCGGCCGCGCCCCGGTCAAGCTTCCGGACCGGGACGCGCCCGAATTGGGCGACCGTCGACCGGTGCGACGGCCCCTCCGCCCGACCCTCTCCCACAAGGAGATAGGGGGCCATCGTTCCATTCCTCTTATCAATCTCTGGGGACCACCCTCACGTCCCCCAGGTCGACCGGACCTCCGGGGGGCGCCGTGGCATCCTCGGCGACGAGCCCGAGGAATTTGCCCCGGCGGTCGTCGGCCCGGATGTCGTATCGGAGGCCGTCGATCAGCCCCTCGAACCGGAACCGGCCGTCGGCCCCGGTCTCGACGTAGGTCGGGCCGATCGACGGGCCGTTGAGCGACGGGTGGAAGTCGGGAGGGACGTGCGACTGGCGAAAGCTCGCGCACAGGCTGATGTGCAGGCCCGATCTCGGCTTCCCGTCGGCGTCGACCGCCCGGCCCGCGATCGTCCCGGGGGGCAGGAGCCGGACCGCGATCGGGGTCTCCGGGTGCTCGCCCCGGATCGCGACGGCCTTCGCCAACTTCCGGGCCTTGTGCTCGAAGACCAGGACCCGACCGCGCCTGGGGTCGATCCCGCCGGCCTCGAAGCGGGCCGACCTGAGCGGCTCGTCGACGTCGATCGCCTTGTCCAGGCCGGTCAGGACCGCCCCGGCGAGCGGCCTGCCGTCGGGATCCTCGACCGTCCCCGAGACGGCCACGCCGGGATCGAGCCCGACGTCGCCCAGGGCGACCTCGGCCGCGTCGTCCTTCGGGTCGATCGCGATGATCGCGTTGAACCACGACGGGGAGCAGCCCGGGGGGTTGGTGTTGAGCGAATAGCGCTTGTTGCCGTCCGACTCGGCGGTGTGGGCGTTGATGTACCGGTCGTCCCTGGCCTTCAGGCAGACGAACCCGGGGCCGGGCGGGACGACCGCCCCGAAGTGGCCGTCGGGCGAGAAGCCGAAGACCGCGTGAGTTTCCTCGGTTGGGTTCGGGTTGTCGGCCCGGGCGTAATACTGCAACGAACCCTCGATGGGGAGGCCCGTCGACCTGTCGGTCAGCCGCCCCCGGAGCTTGAGGCCTCGCCTCATCTCGAAGTCGACCACCATCGGCCCCAGGCCGGGCTCGTCTCGGACGGTCTTCGACCGGTTGAAGTGGCGGGGCTCCCACGTGCTCAGCCCGTATTCCGCGGCCTTGGCCAGCCCGTCGAGCCGGTATCGGCCCTGGTCGTCGGTCTCGGCGCCGGAAAGCCCGCCCATGATGTTCGGGCCGCCGAAGTTCGAGAGGTGGACCCCGGCCAGCGGCTTGCCCGTCCCCTGCTCGCGGACCACGCCGACGATCGGCCGGCTCGGCGCGGCGAGGTGGTCGAAGGTCATCCCGTAGACGGTGAGCGACCGGGCCCGCTTGCCGCCCGACGCCGCCACGGTCGCCTCGGACAGGGCCCCGGCCAGGGCCGGGTCGCGGGGGACGACCCAGGCCCAGGTCCTGGCGATGCCCGGCCCCTCGAAGATCACCCCGAGGGCCCGCTCGCGGCCGAAGCCTTCGAGGCGGAACCGCCCCTCGGCATCGGTCGTCGCGGCCCGGGCCATCCTCGACCCGATGAATCCCAGTTGCTTGGAGGCCAGCGCCCGGCCCTCGCCCGGTCTCGACTTCCAGAGTTCCAGCGCGGGCGTGAGATCCTCGCCCGGCGTCGTGACGATCTCGCCGACCTTGACCTTCGCCCCGGCGACCGGGCGGCCTTCCAGGTCGAGCACCCGGCCCCGGAACTCCGGCCCGGTCGGGACCAGCCGCAAGGTCAGGTCGACGCCGGGCGCCGATCCGGGCGAAGCCCAGTCGAGGGCGAACCCGTCGGCCTCGGCCACCACCTGGGCGCCGATCCAGGGGTCCGGCGACCCCGATCGATCCATCGTCGATTGGTCGACCGCGAACCGGAATGAGCCGTCCGGGCCGCTCACGGCGCGGGGCTCGGGCCAGGCACCGTCCTTCCGGTAATAGGAGAGGAGCAGCCTCGCCCCGGCGACCGGGCGGCCGTCGGGCCCGAGCACCCGCCCGCGGACCTCGGTCACCTCGCCGATCGCGACCGGGGCGACCCGGGCGTCGTCGACCGCCATCGCCCCGACGGCCGCCGGCCCCGGCGTCGCGGGCACCCCGAAGGCCGATGCGACCAGGCCGGCCGCCGCGACCATCGTCAGGAGGGCCGAGGCGACCGGGATCAGCCTGTCCATCGCCACTCCTTTGAGGACCTCGCGGGCGATCGAGGCCGCCGCCGCCGAGGCCGCGCCGGGGGTCGCGACCCGGGCCGACGCCTCGACGGTCGCCCTCGGGACGGCCGCCGACGCGTCTCGGGCCAGGGCCGCCAGGGCGGAGGCCGGCGCCATCCCCCGGCGGCCCAGCCGGGCCCGGAGCCGGACCTTGGCCCGGGCCAGCCGGCCCCGGACCTCGCCCTCGGTCCATCGGAGCTGCGCGGCGGCCTCGGCCCGGGTCCGCCCCTCCAGCAGGCAGAGGACCACGGGGAGGCGGAGCGACTCGGGGAGCCGGCCGATCTCCTCGTGGATCGCCGCCATCCGGTCGTCGCCCGCGACCTCGGCCGGCCCGCCCGGGCCCCGGGCCTCGGCCGCCCGTCGCTCGTGCCTCCGCCGCCGGGCCGCCGCCCGGTTGGCCACCAGGCAGGCCCGACGGGCCACGACGAACAGCCAGGCCCCCAGAGCCTCGCGGCCCCGGACCGTCGACGCCCGGCGGGCCAGCGCCAGGAACGTCGCCTGCACGACGTCGTCGCGGTCGCCCGGCTCGTCCAGCGCCCGCCGGCAGACGGCCGAGACCATCGGCGCGTGCCGCTCCACCAGCGCCCCGAACGCCGCCTGATCGCCCCGCCGGAGGAATCGCTCGACGAGCTGGCCGTCGGTCAGCCCGGCGACCGTCCCTTCGTCGAACAGCCGATGGACCTGCCGGATCGCCGCCCCCAGTGATGCACTCGCCATCGCCAACGCCCCCCCATGTCCCCGGTCACGCCCGTCCCGTCCCGTCCCGTCCCGTCCCGTCCCGTCCCGTCCCGTCCAGGGTTGCCGGTCCGGGCCCGTCCGTCACGGATTTTCCGCCGTCATCGCGCATCGCCGACGGAAATCCGGGCCCTGGATCCGGAAACTGTGCTCATCGTCGTCGAACCGATCGGAATATAGGGACGACGGCCGCAACCGCGCAAGAAGCCCGGATCCCGGGAACTGCCCGAGCAGGGGTCTTGCGCCGGGCGGGTCGAGCGGAACGAAGTCCACCATCATCGCGCACCCGATCACCATCGAGGCCCACCCCATGTCCTGTTCGCCCGCCCGCCTGACCGCCAACCGGAAGAACGCCGAACTGTCCACGGGCCCCCGGACCGACCAGGGGAAGGCCATCGCGCGGGCCAACGCCCTCAAGCACGGCCTGACCGGCGCCGGGGTCGTCCTGCCCGAGGCCGACGCCGCCGAGGTCGAGCGCCGGGCCGCCGCCTTCGCCCGGGAGCTGGAAGCCGCCGGCGAGGTGGGGCACGCCCTGGCCCGCCGCGCGGCGCTGAACTCGGTCCGGATGGAGCGCGGCGCCGACCAGCAGACGGCCGCGCTCGCGGACCGGGTCCGCCGGGCCGAGGCCGACTTCGTCCCGCCCGAGGGGGCCGACGAGGCCGAGGCCGCACGCCTCCGCTCCGAGGCCGCGCGCATCGCCATGTTCGACCCATCCCGGGAGGCGACCCTGTCCCGCCGATACGAGGCCGCGGCCGAGCGGGCCTTCTTCCGCTGCCTGAAGGAGTTGCGCGAGATGAACCGGCCCCGGAAGGCGGACGCACCCGCCGCGATCGACCGGACGACCGAGGAGATGTTGGGTTCGTTTTTCGCGGCCCAGGCGGAGGCCCGGCGCATGGACGCCGAGTTTGACGCCCTGTACGCCGGGATGGACGTCGCGCCGCCCCGTAAGCCGGCAAATTCCCCCCTCCTTTCGCCGATGGGGGGCGTGGTGGACGTGCCGATCAGCATCGGGCGGCGTCGGTGACCGACCCCGCGGCCCCTCGACCCTCGAAACGGCCTGCCCGGGGCAGGTCGGACGGGGAAGGTCCGCGCCGGGTGACCTCGGCGGCCCGGCGGCTCAGGTGCCGTCGAACAGCGGGACGAAGCGGCGGAAGCGGGGGGTCAGGGCGTCGGCCAGGGCGACCGGCTCGGGGAACAGGCCGTCGGGCCCGCCGGCCACCCGGAACGACATCGCCTCCTGGCCCAGGTTCAGCCGGATCAGGCCGAGCGGGACCACCCGGGATCGCGCCGGGGCCTTCAGCGCCGCGTCCAGGCGGTCATCGTCCTCGGCGGCGATCGGCTCGGGCGTGAGGACCACGGCGGTCAGGCCGACGCTCCCGAAGCCGAGCCGTCGGCCGGGCGGATACCGGCCGTTGACGGCCATCGCCAGCCGGGCCAGGAACGCCCGGTAGTCGGCCGGCGTCCCCGACAGCCCGACGTCGATCGGCTGGCGGGCCACCGCCACCACCGATTGGGCCCGCCCGATCATCGGGGTCCAGTGGAGCCGGACCGGCCGGCGGTAATACCGGAGGACGTCCAGCGGCGGCTCGCGGAACTCCTCCCCCTCGTCGAGCCGGGACCCGAGCCGGGTCAGGGCCGGGCCGATGATTTCGAAGAGCTGATCCTCGAGCAAGACGATCCTCCGCCGGGTCGTTCAGAGGGTCCGGAGGAAGGCCACCAGGTCGTCGACCTCGGCGGGGGTCCAGTCGGCGTCGCGGGGGTGTCGGTGGCGGAGGAAGACGTCGGGGAGCGAACCGGCCCGGCCGTCGTGCAGGAGCGGCTCGCGGCGGCCGACGCCCCGGAGCGAGGGCGGGTTGAACTTGCGGTTGCCCACCTCGTCCGCCAGCCCGACGTCGAACCGGCCGGGCTCGGTGTACTCGGGCGGGGCGTGGCAGTCGGCGCATTTCCGGGACCGGAAGGCCTCCCGGCCCCTCGCCGCGGCGTCGTCGGGGCGGTCGGGCCCGGGCGACGGCGGGGGGAGCGAGCGGAGGTAGGCCGTCAGGTCGGCGACCTGGTCGGCCGACGGGGTCCGGCCGCGCATGGTCGTCTCGATCGACTTGCGGACCTGGTCCTCCAGGCGGTCGACCGTCCCGATCCAGGTCCAGGGGCCGGTCGCCCCGACGCCCAGGAGCGAGGTCACCCGCTTGGGGGCGCCGAACGAGGCGTCGCCCAGGGTGTCGACGGCCAGGCCGTTGGACCGGCCGTCGGTGTGGCAGCTCTGGCAGCTCATCCAGCCGTCGTGGGACAGCCGGGCGTCGGAGAACAGCCGCTCGCCGCGCCCGATCGCGTCCGGCCCGGGCCGGGGCCCGAGGGCGATCGACCCGACCTTCTTGCCGGCGGCGACCTCGACGATCGAGATCGCGTCGTCGAGCATGTCGGCGACGTAGACCCGGCCGCCATCCCGGCCCGCCAGGACGGCCGAGGGCGCCCGGCCGACGCCGATCCGCCGGAGCTGGGTCGAGGAGGCCGCCACCAGGCCCAGCTCGTCGACCCCGGTCAGGGCGACGGCCAGCTTGCCGGAGCGGTCGAAGGCGATCGCGCCGGGGTCGCCGGCCGCCCGCCCGGTCCGGCCCAGGTCGAGCACGCGGTCGCCCTTGAGGAGGTCGGCGTCGGACCCCGGCGCCAGGACGGCCTCGACCCGGAGGGTCCGGACGTGGTTGCCCAGGAGCGATCCCCAGTGGACGTCCTCGAAGCTCGACCGTGCCAGGCGGTGCAGCGTCTGGTGGGCGACCGCGATCGTCCGGCCGTCGGGCGAGAGGGCAAGCCCCCGGATGTTGTGCGCCGGGAGGGACCGGACCGACTCCGGGGCGTCCCGGGCCGGGTCGACCACGGCGATCCGGCCGCCGAAGGCGTCGGCGGCGACCAGCTTCGATCCCGGGACCGCCCAGGCCAGGGCCCGGGGCTCGAACGGCAGGGCCACCGACCGGACGACCCTCGGGGCGATCGGCACGCCCTCCAGGGCCACGACCGAGAGCCGTCGCGAGGCGGTCGAAGCGACCACGCAACTCGCCCCGTCGGGCGCGACCAGGACCGACACCGGGTCGGGGGCGACCGGCAGCCGCCCCTCGACTTCCGCCGAGCCGTCGCGGATCGCCAGGACGACCAGGGCATCGCCCGACCGGTCGACGGCGACCAGGTGCCGGCCGTCGGGCAGGAGGGCGACGTCGGAGAGGCCCCGGCCGACGTCGACCTCGGCCGCGACCCGGGCCGCCCCGGCGTCGACGATCGACAGGGTCCCGCTCCGCCCGTTGGCCGCGAACAGCCACTTCCCGTCGGGCGAGGAGGCCAGCGCCAGGGGCCGGCGGTCCCGGGTCGCGGGCTCGAAGGGCGAGTCCGGCCCCGCCCCCGAGGCCAGGCAGGCCGCCCCCAGGAGCGCGGCCCCGGCGATCCGGGCGTGCCACGTCGTCGCGATCATCGGTCGGTCCTCCCGGATGGGTTGATCTGGGCTCACGGGGCGGGCGACTTCAACGCATCGCCGAGGATCTCGCGGGCCCGGGCCAGCGGATCCCCGCCGGGCTTCGCCGCGCCCGGCGGCATCCGGCGGCCCGGGCCCATGAGGAGCGGGAAATTCATCCGCGGCGCGTTGCCATGATTCCGGGAAGGGCCGATGACCTCGGCGCCGCCCGGCCCCCCGAACACCAGGGCCGGCTCGTCCCCGGGGGGCTTCGACGGCGGGGCGACGACCGGCCGGCCGTCGCCGCGTTCGAGGCGGCCGTTGGCCATCCGGATCGACCAGTCGCCGCCGGGCAGCGGGACCGTCGACCGGACCAGGCCGCCGTCGTTGGGCCCGGGGGTGCCGACGATGGTGGCCCGGCGGTTGTCCCCGAGCGCGGCGCAGAGCCATCCGACCTCGCCCGCCGTGGCGTCGTCGGCGAGCACGGCCATCGGCCAGCCCCGGAACAGGGCGTCGGGCTCGGCCCGGACGACCCGATCGGCGTCGGCCTCGCGGATCCGGCCGATCACGCCGCCGTCGAGCAGGGCGTCGGCCAGGAGGATCGTCGGATGGAGCCGGGCCAAGTGCAGGCCGCGGAGGTCGAGCACCAGGGCCCGGGCGCCCTCGGCTTCCAGTTGCCGGGCGAAGTCGCGGAGTTCCTGGGGCGTGCTCCCGGCGATCTCGCCGATCTTGAGGTAGCCGATCGGGGCCGGGCCGACGAGCATGACATCCCAGCCGCCCTCGCCCTTCTCGTGGATCCCGATGACGGTCTGGCGGGGGAGCGTCCCCCGGGTCATCGGCATCATCAGGGGGTCGGCGACCTTCGGGCGGCGGACCCGGACCCGGACGAGGGTCCCTTCCTCGCCCCGGAGGCGGTCGACCACCTCCTCCATCGACATCCCCACGGCCTTGACGCCGTCGACCTCCTCGATCAGGTCGCCCGACCGGGCGCCCGCGCGGTCGGCCGGCCCGCCCTTGAGGACGGTCTGGAAGGTCGGCAGCTTCGACCCCTCGTCCATCCCCAGCGCGACCTGGATGCCGACGTAGAGGTTGGCGTCGATCTGATCGGCGACCTTGCGCTCCTTCGCCGAGAGGAGCGTGGCGCCGCCGGGGACGGGCGCCAGCAGCCCCTCGAACAGGGCCCCTTCGAGCTTCCCCCGGCCGCCCGCCTTGGGCCCGGCCGAGGCTGCTGCCCAGGTCTCGGCGAGGATCGAGGCGAAGTCGTCGGGCGATCCGACCGCCGAGACCCGGCGGGCCGTCGCGGCCGTCGGCGGGGTCCCGCCCGCCATCTCCACGGCCCGGAGCCCGGCCAGGAGCATCGTCTGCCGGGCAGGCGGCGCGACGTGGTGGGCCAGGACCGCGTCGGTCGCGGCCCAGGCGCGGGCGGCCAGTTCGGGGACGGCCGCCCCGGAGACCTCCTCGCCGGCCCGGGCCGGGGCGATGGCGACGGCACAGGCCAGGATCGGCGCGAGCGATCGGTGCATGGCGATGACTCCCCTGCCGCGGTCCGTCTCGGTCGTCGGGATCCAAGTCTAACCCCGGCCGGGGGGTCGTGTCACGGGGGAGCCCGAAGGGTTTCGGCGTCAGGCCCGGATCAGGGGGAGCGTCTCGAAGATCCCCCCGAGGGCCGATGCCGAGGGGAGGCCGAGCCAACCTTCGAGGACGGTCGCGTAGACCCGGCGGAAGTCGACGGTCGGCTTCAGGTCGCCGTCGTCGAGGTCGGACAGGCGGGGATACGGGCCGGCCAGGCCGGGGACCACCGCCGGGCCCGCCAGCAAGACCGGTCCGGCGGCGCCGTGGTCGGTCCCGCCCGACCCATTCTCGGCGACCCGGCGGCCGAACTCGCTGAAGCAGAGGACCAACACCCGATCGGCCAGGCCCGAGGCGGCCAGGTCGTCGAGGAACGCCTTGAGGGCGCCGGAAAGCTCGGACAGGAGGCCGGAATGCGTCGGCGCCTGGGCGGCGTGGGTGTCGTACCCGCCCTGGGTCGTGTAGAAGACGCGCGAGGCGAAATCGCCCTTGAGGAGCCGGGCGACCAGCTTCAGCCGGCCGGCCAGGGCGGTCGAGGGATACCGGGCCGAGGCGTCGTCCTTGCGGGCCAGCTCGGCCAGGCGGTCGGCCGAGGCGTAGGCGTCCAGGGTGCTCCGGCGGACGAACGCCGCGAGGTCGTCGCCGGCGGTCCCGGCCGGGGTCCGGCGCGTCCCCAGCGCCGGGTCGAGCGTCAGGTCGTCGATCCGCTCCAGCGCCGAGGCCGAGGCCCGGCGCCCCCGGAGCGCCACCGGGGGCGACCCCGATCCGACGAACACCGAGGCCGGGCCCACGCCCGAGGCGTCGAACCCCCGGCCGATCCAGCCCGGGCCGCCGTGGTCCTCCGGGTCGAACCGGGCCGTCTGCCAGATCGCCATGCTGGCGAAGTGCGACCGGTTCGGGTTCGGGTAGCCGACCCCCGGCACGATCGCCAGCCGGCCCGACTCCAGGAGCTGGCCCGCCTCGCCCATCGACGGATGGAGGCCGACCCCGTCGGCCACTTTCACCAGCCGGTCGGCCCCGATCCGGAGCGTCGGCCGGGCCCGGGCGTACCCCTCATCGTGGTGGGGGATCACGGTGTTCAGCCCGTCGTTGCCGCCGTCGAGCTGGATCACGACCAGGGCCCGCGCGTCCTTCGACGGCGCCGAGGCCCACGCCGACCGGGCCAGGAAGCCGGGCACCGTCGGGGCGAGCGAGATCATCGGGAGCGATCGGAGGAAGTCGCGGCGCGAGGTCATGGGCGGGGTCCTTCCGGGACGTTCGGGGTGGCAAGAAACAACCGTGATCGGTCGCCGATGGTGATGCGACGGCCCCCTCTCCCCCACGAGGCATTGGTATCTACACAACGCTAGACAGCGGTGGAGACAAGGAGTTATTGCGGATCGGGCGAGGCTTATGAGGTGCTTTCCGACGGATCTTTGGTCCGCCCCGCGACACACGAGCTTTCTTGCATG
>JAABUK010004026.1_pt1 | contig 24371 bp, 18 predicted proteins | sample 5559141 | NCBI WGS metagenome assembly JAABUK01 (sample SAMN10711869, study PRJNA513367) | rock metagenome | isolation source: Antarctica rocks | place: Antarctica: Victoria Land, Pudding Butte nord | collected 2016-01-03
CTTGATGCAATTGCTTTATATCTCATGTATCGAAGTAGTCATGTTATCTCGCTCAGAATAGTAACGACTAATCTTGACTTATTGTCTTGCACATCAAGAAAAGATAAAACAGATAGTGATTTAATAAGAAATGCTGTACTTCTCTGAAACAACGTTGTTCTCTGTGCAATCTTTAAGCACAAAAGAGTTCAATTTCGATTTTTGCATCAGTATGCAGTCTTCTGTGCTGTTCTGAAGTCGATTGATGACTTGTTCTTTTCATGTGAGTTTGCTCTTCGATTTATCAATCAAATTACTGTCTGAATTGATGATTCTTTCTTCTGCGTTGATGAACTCTCATTTCGCCGTCGATTTTGATCTGCGTGAGCGCAGAAAATTTCAATTTTCGATTTTTGACTTGCAATACAGTCTTCTGTGAAGTTATTGAGTCGAATAAGAGCTTGTTTTGATCATACGATTGTGCTCTATAACTTGTTAATTGATTTGATATATCATATGCTTTGATAGATCGCTGTCATCAATTGCTATTCTTCACTATTGACAATCATAGCTTGCAAAGTGCAAAGAATCACGACGATTTATTGCTAATCATTTGACTAAGAAATTTATTATTAAGATGCAAGTTACATGAGTTATGTTGACTTGATGTAAAGTTATGCTGTCATGTCATGTTGTATGTCGTTAAGTCGCTTTTTGATATTTTCTTTAATATGCAATCATCAATTCATTTTAATTCTTGCTCTAAATTCTAGCTTTAATCAATACGCAGTTAACTTGCTAGCGTTGACTGCAAATTGATTAAAGTTTCTTTTTCGATTAAGTTCTTTTTTGATTAAATTCTTTTTAATTTTAATCAATATGCAGTCAACTTGTTAGCATTGACTGCAAATTGATTAGAGCTTCTTTTCTTGATTAAAGATAATTCAAGTTCTTATTCAAGATTTATCTTCAGTACTGAAGTGCTTCAACAGAGTGAGCAAACAATGAATACATGCAATGATCATACTAGTAGAAAGATACTGTAAAACGTGTGTGTATGAATGATCTTTATCTACAAGTTGAAAAGACATTTATATGTACATTTAAGAAATGTTCTCAACTCTTTTATCATTGACTCAGATCTCAGTCTCTGCTCTTCTTTACTAATCTGCTCAGAAATGTTGCAAGTGATCTCATGACATTCATTTTTCATTCAACTTGTGATTGTTTCTTGATCATCAGCAGAAAAAGAAAAAATAAGTAAATAAAGAAAAACAATTTAATAAATCAAATGCTCAGTCAATCTGTTCAAAGATCACTTCATATATTCTTTTTCATTGACTCAATATCATTCTTGACGCAGTAGAAATAGAATTTAAACTTGTAGACTGCAATCTCTGTCTCTTTCATTCTTTCATAAGCTCTTCTCATCTGATTCAATGCAGATTTTCAATGATATTCAACAAACTTCTTTACTTGCTGCAGATTCTGACTAAACAAAAGACTTTTTTCTTTCAACATTTTCATTAAATTTCAGCTTTGAAGATCTATCAACGCATTTGAAGTTGAACATATCTTTTGAATTTTCATGATGACAGAATGATAAAACAATACTTTCTCTTGTTTATCATTTTCTAAATCAGAAGAGATCACATCAATGAGTCTTTGATCTCATAGTGCAATGATCACTTCATTCTTAGTTTCACATTTTGCAATTTTCATGTTGACTTCATCTTTGAAGATCGCTGTATGATAGATGAGCACTGCAATGCGTTGTTTATCAAATTTATCTCTATTGTCATGTAATAAATGTGACATTCAGAAATGAACATTGTCTGCAACGTAAGACTGATTCACTCATTTCAGATCTGATTTTTGCGAATCATTCTCATTGAACATCTCAAGTACTACGTAGTGAGTATACTTATTCATTGCTAGATTTCGCTTAATCACTTCTTTTTATCATTTTTTCATGTGAAGATGTAAATCAAGAATGAATTCATCATCTTTGTCAATCAATTCATCTGCAAACATTGCTGTGCTTTGAATTTGACTTTGTTCTTTATCACTCATCAAATCATTGACATTCAGATTCATATGTTTTATAAGTTTTGAATCATTCTTGAAAGTAATTTTCATGAAATATGAGAAGATCAGAAGATTGATTTCGTGATTTAATTAAAAAATCACAGTAATAAAATAATACACTATATTTTGATGTACTAGTTGTTGCAACGTGATGTACATAGTAGTTCTTAATCAGTCATGATTCGTAAGATTCAAGTCATTTCTCTGATGTCATAAATATATGTTTAGTTTCTCTTTTATTAAAACTCATGTATTGTCATTCAATATTTAATCAAACACATTTAATAGCATTATTGCATTGTTTTTCTTTCACTTTTGATACTTAATCTTTTCTATGAACATGTTATGAATCAAAGATGTATCAATCTTGTAGTTCTGTAATATATATGATTGTAGTTGAAATAGTTGTAGTGAGTCAGTGAAGCGAAAGAAACGACTATCTCAACAAAATCAGTTTGTGAAAGTAACATCGATTTTCACGAAATTTAGTTGAAATTTATAGTCATATATGATATTTATATGATCAATAAGTATTTTAAATGACAGCTCATTCATCAGTAGCTTAAGTCTATTTCTCAGCTTCTGAAGATGTAAATAACATATAAATGTTTCTACATCTTTAGTATTAAAGTGAAATTCTCTCAGCAATTTCATTGTCATAGTCAAAGACATTGAATCAAGATAATTGAGTCTCTGCTTTCATGTATAAAACATTCATATGCAAAAGCATGCTTTACTCTCTCTCATTTCTCAGAAGTTTTTGATGATTTGATAACATGATTGCTGAACTTTCAATCATATGCTTTTGATCACTATTGCAATGATAGTTTTCTCACAGAAATTTGCAGCATCACTCATTTCTGATTCTAGACTGTACTGTAGAAGAATCTTTTCATTATTCATGATTACATTTAGCGAGAGTGCAAGTTTTTGCTCATCATATTCTGCTAGTTCTGAGAGCGCTGAAGCAATTGAGATAAGAAAATAAAAAGATATAAAAAGATATACATGTGATGTTCTTGAAGAATTTAACGACGTGAACAAAGCAATCATGTTAAAAGAGATTGATGTGATAATTCTTGATGATTGACAAAATCTTATTATCAGACTTTGCATTACTGACTTTGATGAATTAAAATCTGAGATCATGATTACATCATTTGTCTCTGTTATAAAAGAATAGTTCTCATGTTTTGATGTTCTTGATTTTCTTTCAAACATGAACTGCAAAACTGCTGATGAACTCATAACTGTTTCTACATGATTGAGCTTTAAATTCATATTGCGTGATTCTTCTCTTAATAATTCAGGTTCAATTCTTATTCAGCTTATTTTATTCAATTGTTCTTCAATTAACATCAATTTCTTCTGCTCAGTAATTAACTTTTTGTAGTTCAATGATTGTGAAAATAAAGAGACTGAGATTCACTCTTTGCTGATGATTGCTTGAGCTGCTCAATAATATATCACTTGTTTCATCATTGATTTCATCAAGTGTTCATTTTCAATTCTGTTAATAATGACATGCATCTTGATCATGACTTCTCTCTTGATCAAATACAGTAAGAAGTTTTTCTCTAATATTCAAAGATTCAGAAGTTTTTGCTTTCATCTGCTTGCTATGATCTTTCAAGCTTCAACTACATCTCTTTGCTTTGCGTTTATGCACTCATACTTAATGATGATTGCTTCTCACTTTTCTTTCTTAATAATCATCTTTGCATAAAGTGAATTACAATCAAGAAAGTCTATGAACTCATACATTAAATCTTCAACGTTTGCATGCATATTCATAATTTGATTTTTAAACTATTAAATCATTTCATGATGCTTTTGCATCATAGAGAGTGAGTTAAGATAGTTAATTAGTTTCTGATTTTCATTAATGACGTGTCTCAGATGATTTAGCATGATTGCAGAGCTTGTTTTAGTCAGCATCATGACTGCTTTTCTGAAATGATGAAAGTGAAATAAATAAAAGATTTCAAATGAGAATTTTCATAAAATGAGTGAGAAAACAACAAGAGCTTTAAAGTGAGTCTTAATGTCAGAATTTAAAGAACATGTGAGAAGTTTAAGCGTTTTAGTGAGAGTTTTGATGAAAGACAGAAGAGAGAAAGCAAATAATTCTTCTGTAAATGCAATTGCTTAGTTAAAAGATAAATCATATTCTGCTAATTAAACTTCTTGAGAATTTGCTTGCAGATTTTGTGATATTTATTTAATTCTTCTGTGACTTGTGTTTGTAGTAAGAAGAGAATGTCAGAAATCATGCTGTCATATGTATATCATTAAGTCGCTCTTAATATATTCTCTGATGTACAATTGTTGATTCATTGTTTCAAGTATGCAATCATACATTCATTGTTTCTGACATGCAATTGTAGATTCATTTTTAATTCTTGCTTTAAATTCTAGCTTTAATCAATTTGCAGTCAACATTAACAAGTTAACTGCAAATTGATTAAAACTTCTTTTTCAATTAAATTCTTTTTAGTTTTAATCAATATACAGTTAACTTGTCAGCGTTAACTGCAAATTGATTAAAGCTTCTTTTCTTGATTAAAGTTAATTCAAGTTTTTATTTAAGATTCAACATATTGAAACTTCTTATCTTCAGTACTGAAGTACTTTGATACTAGCATGCATTGCAGACGTTATTTAAGTCATTTATTGCTCAGACTAGAATCTGTCTATTTAGATCAAAGCATTTGCACAATTTTCAATTTACATATATTTTACTATCTCAGTCTCAAAAGAGTCAGCTTGACAGAAGATCAACAAGTGAAAAAGAAACATGAAAAGTGATAAAAGAAATTGCAATCTTGTTGTCATTGATTACTGAGCGAGAATCAGAGAAATAATTTAACGATTTTTCATTCTGTTTCTCACTTCATTTCTTGAGATTCAGCTAGAAACTCACTTTCATCTCACTCACTCACTTTATAGACTCAGTCACTTCAATAAAAAGAGTGTTTGACAGAATTAAATTCATTATCAATGAATAGAAAGTTGCATGCGTGAATAAGATCTTCATTACTTAAAGATTTTCAAGCATTCATTCATAAATGTTCATCTCATTAATAAAAAGCTTATGTTCATTCTTCATCTCTTACTTTCTTTCTTTCTTCTCACGCATACACTCTTCACTCACTTTGACTTCGTTCACTTTTTTCTTCTCTTTTGTATATATATATATATACACATCTTATTCTTCTATCAACATGAACTTTGTCTTCAGATCTGAATAATTATACTTCATTTCTTTAAGAATTTAATCTCTGTTTTATAGTTCTCAAATCACTCACTTAAATTGTATTCTTAAAGATGAGAGATAAATCAAACAGCAAGCATCAGATAAAGTTCTCACTTAATGTTCTGCAATTAAACAAATCTTACTCTGAACTTCTTTATTTATCTTTCTATGATCTGCTTGAGATAATCAATCAGTTCAAAGTTATGAAGAATCTAATTTTGACTTTAATTCTTACTTTACTTGATCATCATTCATAGTTCACGTCTGATTAATAAATTTCAGAAAGAATATTTAATGAACTTAGTAAGAAATCTGATTAAAAGAAATATCATCGTCAATAATTGCAACAATCTGCTGATAATATTTATGATTGATGATTTAATCAATTCTAGAATGTTTAAGTCAATGAAATACAAAAGATGAAAGTTGAGTCTTGAACAAAATTTTCATAAAGATAGCAAGCGAAAGTGAGAAGCTACTTCAAATATGAAGTCAGATTATGAATTTCAATGATCTTTTGAATTTGAATCTAGATATCATCATGACAATGTTAATAAAGATGAGATGAAGCTTTTATTACTTTTAAGAAAATTCAAGAGAAGCAAATCTGACAAATATTAGAAAGATGAATCTCTTGATCAATGAATTCAAATCTTAATAGTTAAAGAATTCAGACTTGACTTCAGATACTATGTTGTCAAGAACAATTTAAATTCTTGTGTTGATAATACAATTGTAAAAGTTGAAGAAAGTCTTCTTTTTAACAAAGAAGAGTTCTGAGCTAGAATTTTAGACAAATACAATGATCACTTTGAAATATTCAAGCTTCAAACAGATATGTTGCATCAATGATTCAACAAGTAAGATCTTAAGTTGCAATCAAGATCATTCTCATTTGCGAGAGAAAAACTTCTTGAGACGAAGAAGCATTTTTTCTATTCTGCTTAGATATGATGAAGAAATTTAAAATCAAGTTTTGTTGATTTCTTCATTATCAGAATCAAATTGAAGATATTACTTGAAATCTTCTTTAAGAAAGATAATTCATCAACTTTAATTACATATAATTACAATCATGCAACGCGTTGAATTAAAACAGTTTAGATAACTCAGAAACAAGAAGAACATTACTGAATCAGAATTCAGAAAATCTCAAGCTTTCATCAATTTCTTCTTAAGTTTATTTTGAAAAACAAGAATATCATCAACGATAAACTTTGTTGAGATCATGTTTAAATATTCAATCTAATCATGTTGTAAGTGAAATGTTTAATTTAATAGAAATAACTATAACTAAGACTTTAAGAATACAGAAGAAAGAAGATATAAAAGATAAGAAAAACATGCTCTATATAGTAGTTACTCAAATTCAACGCTAGTTTCAAAGAAAATGTGTTGAAACACAAGAAAGATGTTGATTCAAAAAATGTTTGTGACATAAAGAAATGTGTTTATCATAAACATCTGTTAACTACTTGTAACACAAAGAAGTGTGTTTATTTAAAAGACAATAGAAACGAAATAAAAAATGTTAAAGAATGAAACAGATGTTGAGTCAGATCTTGATCAGATTTAAATCAGATCTGAGTCAAATCTTGATTAAATCATTAACTAGCTTTAATTAATACGCAGTGAACTCACTAGCGTTTATTGTGAATTGATTAGAATTTGATCTTTGACACATTTGTAACATTATCTTCTTCTTCAAAAATTTATGTTTGCATGAATGTTGTTTTCTTTTCACTTGATTGATTAATCATGATTTCACAGACTCAAATTTGTGAAATTCTGATTGATTAATTAATATAACGTCATTTCAAATTAGCGCTAGCGTGATTTGTTTGAATAAAACTTATGAAATTCAATCAAAATCTCTTTAAAGTCTTTGAATTTCTCTTTATCAACATAGTGTCATTCATTGTCTCAATTTAGTTCTGTTTATTTGACTTTGTATTGTATTCAATCTCAATAGCATCTGAAGTTCAAAATGTCTTTTATCTCTCAATGTTTATCATCTTTGATAGTGAGAGATCTGAAAGATTCTGAATGCTGTTTTGATAAAAGATCATTGAAATAAGAATGTAATAACTTCGAACTGAACATTGAATACAACTGCTTCATGCTTACTGATAAATGAAGATGATAGAAGATTTCAACTTTAACAGTAATTTGATAAAGCTTTAGTTGTTTATCTTTTAAATCTTTGCATGATCTTGTCATTTTGACGTTTCTGAAAGATAATCAAACTCAATCATTTACTTCATAAATGATGTTTTGTCTATGTTTATTGATTTGAACTTCAATGATCTGCTTTATTTTTTTCAATTGTTGATGATTGAAGATAAAAAGTTCTTTCATTCAAATAATAATATCATCGACTTTTTTAACTTTAAAACGTTCGCAAGTGATTTTGTAGTCAGTCGTATTTGAATTGAAACTCATTCATAAGTGAAAGTCTTTATTAAAGTAGAATGAAATCATTGAGATGACAAAGAAAATATTGAAATTCTTGCTGAATTTCATCATTGATAATCATTTTGCTCAGTTATTCTGCATGTAATTGCAGTAAATTCTTAATCTGTATTCAACATCTTGATTAGTTCATTGATATTGCTTGAATATCTTCGCTATTGACTATGTTTGATCACGTGATGCTGACTATGAATCTACTGTTTAGCTACAGTAAAGTCTAGAAATTATCAAAAGTTTAAATGATATTGATGTGCTGCTTAATTGCAAAGCGCTGTATGTTGATTGCATGCAAAGTTTTCATGATCTTGCAGACATCAATAATCTCAATACGCATGTTACAAGCAATTTATATGCAAATAAGAAAGTTAAATAAAACGCAGAACTACGAGAAAAATCGCTTATGAAAATCATTCAATTCAATATCTCATTGCTGCATTTGTAATGATGAGAACTGAGACAGAACATTCTTGTGTTTGATCTGTTAAGAATGATTAGCAGAAAGAACTTAAATCATAAACATTCTTTAAATCTTTATGCTAACTATGTATAGATTTCGTTAAGACTGCATGTTTGTTACTACGACATAAGCAATTCACAAGTCTCATTAAGTTCAACATAAGCAAACTCATGAATCTCATTAATATCATTTAACAGATGTTCAGACATAAGCATTCTATACACAAATGATACATTGATGAAAAAACTTCGTTAAAAGAAGAGAAATACAAGCAAGTTAGTAAAGAATGATTAAACTACACTGTTTAATTAAAGATGTAGCATATGAACATTTCTGCAAAACATAATTAATCTGCATGAGAGAAATCTTTACAGATAACATGAAATAAATGAGTCATACATCTTACAAGCGAAGTGAGCATTTGCGAAGCATGATATACAATGATGATAATTGTTAATCTCAAGAATCTCATTTCTTCACTAAGTTCTGACTCTTGAATATCTTGATGATAAAATCAATCTTTAGTTGAAAACATCATCTGTATAACTCAAGAAAACAGTAGCATATATTAATGTAATTAAAGAAGAAATTGACTGTGATATGCATGTGTATTGCTGACGAAACGTCTGCAATTCATGCTTAAGAAGTAAATTGTCAAAATTTGAGCAGCAAAAGATTTTATTCATTTTGAACTATGAATTTGCTGTAAGAAAAACTCTTTGAGTAATTTCTTGAATCTAAGAGAAAAATCAGCATAAAGATCATGTCTTATGTATGTTGCATGCAACGTATGCAACATATTTTCAATAAACTAAAAATGAAACATGATTATTTCAAGAGTTATTTGCATTGATTATCAGAGAATAATTTGAACAAATGCTATGAAATATGCAATGCAAGACAAACGTTGAAGCATTTACTGCTGAACTGCAGACATTATAGAGCAAAGCAGATAAAGCTTAAGAAAAAAGTTCAGCTCAAAAACACAGACATTATATTGACATTGTTCATCATCAAGATTGAAAGAATTGCAACATTAAAGTATTTGAAAAATACTTGAATTGCAACGAGAAAATAATTATTAGAAACAAAAGAGTAGAATGTGAAGAGTGCAAAGAAACGAAGAAAAATGAAAGTACAATTGCAAGAGTTTGAGCGAAAGCGCTTGTATATGCAAACTATTGATGTGATTGATTAATGAAAAGATACAAAGCAGCGACTTTGATCAGATTACATGTAACGTAACACACACACAGCGTTTAAACAATGTCATAGTCATAGACTGCATGCACTTAATGAAGAAATAATAAAAAATCTTGATTAACTCATTTTGATTGATCATTAATCTCAGAATGATAAACTGTTGATAAACTAGTTATGATTCTTAGTCGCTTGCAAAGACTTTGTCACATTGTTGATATGAATTGAAAATCTCTGTTTGAAACAATGAAACTGAGTAGATCATAAAGTCGATAAACGTTTTATAGCATGATTCATATCGTTTCTTCGACTGAGATGTTATCATCTTCTCAATGACAGAGAACATAGTGACGTTTCTTGATGAAATGATATATGATTATGCAAATAACATTATAATCTTCTGATAAAGATAGTTCAGTGATGAAGTTCATAGCAATATCTTTTCAGCGTTTCTGTGAAATCAGAAGAGAATGATGAAGTTCATTGATACTATTTCTAGATGTTTTACTTCATTGACAGACATGATAGTTTTTAATGTAACATTTAATTGTTGCTTGATGATCTGATCAATAGTAGAAGCGTTGAACTAAATCAACAGTTTTTCTATTGTTGAGATGAGAAATGAATGATTGATCATGAATTTTCTGCAGCAATTTCGTATGCATATTCTCAAAGATTTATAGTAAGTCTTTTCTAAATAAAACGTCATCAATGATCTCACAGTTCTTCAGTTTAGTGCTATGAAGTTTGAGCTTGTTTTCGCTTATAGCTTGTCTATACTTATTACAAAACTCATTCATTTGATTGACAATGTATATTCATTGATAGAGATTAGCTTCTGATTCAATAGTTAGAACATTTACTCTATCAAAGATCAGAATAGTCTGATAGCAATCTTCAGTACGTTAAGCTGATTCAGAGATATTTGCTATTGACATTCTGATTAAAGCATTGACTTTAATATTCATTTTATCTGATCAAAATATGATCTGAAAGTTGAACTCTGATAAAATGTCTAGATAGTTGACTTGACATCGAGTTAACTATTTGTTTTTCATGAAAATCTTTAAAGTTTGATGATTGATGAATATCTGAATGAATAACTTAATGCATTCAAGCTCAAGTCTTCAATGTTTGAAACATTGAATAATAATCAGCAGTTTCTTGTCATAAATGTGATAATTGCATTCAGCGAGAATCATGCTCTTGCTGTAGAAGACTATCAAGTGAAGAATACTCTCATCATCATACTGAAATAGTATTTCATCTTTGACATAGTCTGAAACATTAGTCTTCAGAATAGTCTGTCATTTTGAATCAAAATGTTGTAGAACTGAGATCAAGCTGACTTGCTTCTTTAAATCATTAAAAGCTTGAACACAGACTTTATTTCAAACAAAAGACGTGTTCTTTCTAGTCAGCTGAATGAATGATTTGACTAACTTCAAGAAGTTCTTAATGAAATGATGATAGAAGTTAATAAATCTCACGAAGCTTTGAACTTCTTTTAAATTGATTGACGTAGTTCAGTTGACTATGACTTTCACTTTGATAAAGTTCATACGAAGATCTTGTTCTGATACTATAACTTCTAAGAAGATAATTTCTTCTACATTGAATTCACACTTTTGAATATTCATTTGTAGATCAGCTTCTCATAAGCGATTCAATATCATTTTGACATATTGTTTATGTTCTCATTGAGTTTTGCTGTAGATCAGAATGTTATTTAGATAGACTTGACAAAAGTCATTTAGAAAGTTTCATAGAACATCATTCATATACTGCTGAAACAAGGCAAAATTATTAATAAGTTTAAAGAGTAACACTTTTGATTTATACATTTCTAACGCGATAATAAAAATAGTGTAGTTCTCACTATCAGAGTGCATTCATAGTTTGTTGAATGTCAAAATGATATTCAGTCGAGTTAAATGTTTGCAATCAACTATTTTGTTGATCATCTCATCTATCAAAGATAGAGAATAGCGATTTCTTTTGATAATAGCATTGAGCTTTCAATAGTTAATGCAGAATCGTAAATCTTCATTTGCTTTTAAGATAAACAAAATGAGTGAGAAATATGAAGCTTTGCTAGAAGTTATAAATTCTTTGAAAAGATTCTCATTCAAATATTTCTTAACTTTCTGAAGCTTGTAGAGAAACATTCAATATGCTCGACAGCGAAATGATGTTACGTTACTAGTAAGCTCTATCTTATGATCATATGAATGATAAGACAATAACTTGTCTGCTTGAGCTTGATCAAAAACATCTAGAAAATTCTAATATTTCGATGATAGCTTGACTTTAATATCTTCTAGATTCTGAGTTGTTTCATTAACTGAAAAGACGTTTATGACATCTAGTTTGCATTGAGTATTGTAGACGATTTTTCTCTCAATGTCTTCAATGAACATAGCAAAAATCTCTGTCTGATTCTTCTTTTTTCGTTTTACTAGTGCTTGAAAAGAAACGACATTTATGTTTTGAATCAAGAATGACTCTTTCTGAATAAATGAAACTGAGTGCTTGAGCATTTTAGAGATCTTGCTGTGAGCTGCTGAAGAGATCAAAGTTGATCGCGATCAACTTGAGTGCTTTGTATTTGACGAGATCGAAAAAATCGAAATCGAAATATTTAATTGGTCAGAAAATATAATAGTATCATGCTTCATGTTCAATAATATTTCATTTTTATTCATTCAGAGTTTGCTCAATATAGCTTCATAATGCTCAATATCAGCTATCAGCATTGATATAGTCAATTTCTTATGACTTTCAATCATGAGATTAAGTAGAATCTTATAAGTAATAGTCTTTCTAGCTAACTTCTCATCATAGTCTCGTATTAACTTCTCTTTGACTAGTGATATAGATTGAATTTCGAGTTTTTCGCATACTTTATTGACTAGTCTGATATGTATCAGCATGTAGACGATGAAATCACTGTCTATCAAGAATCAAAGACTGAAAGATTTGTTCTGAAAGATGAGAAATGCATTGATCAAAAAAGACTTTTCAAAGTAGTTTTCTTTCAATAGAACTTTGATTTGACTGTACAAAGATATGATCTCTACTTTTTTAATAACTTTGAAAGAAATAGTTAGTTTTTTGAATCAGAATCTGACTTAAAGTTCAATATAAATTGATCAAACTTGTCATCTTCTAAGACATTGACTTTCAAAATTTGATCAGAGCATTCTTTAGAGAAATAATCTGACTTATGACAAATGAAACAGCTTTCAGTTTGTATATCTGTTTCTAGAGAAATGATCTGACTTATGACAAATGAAACAGCTTTCAGTTTGTATATCTGTTTCTTTGATGCTAATCAAAGTCACGTCACGCGATTTTGACGAGTTAACTAATATGATAACTTTGATCTTTCTAAAGAGATTCAATGAATCTCATTTCTCAGCAAAGATGACTTGCTTTCTGATCTTGACCAGAAATTTCTTTTCTTTGATGTTATTCATGACTCGATGCTCATTGTTCAAATGAATCAAATAACTACGAATTTCATTCAGAGATTTTGACTGAATCAATTGACTACTTCAAGCTGCATGAAGATGATAGACTATCTTGTCTCATAAATCAATGATCAATTGCTTTTCATGATACTCTAAATAAAAGAACAGACGTTGAAACATTGAATAAAAGTCATTGAATTTGCTCTTTTCTTGAGAGAGATTAGCATACTTTCTTCAAAAGTTTGTCTTTTTGTCAGAATCATCATATAGTTGAGCAAGTTCATCTAGTAGATCATTGATCTTCTTATAGAGATTCAATGAATCTTGTTGACGTTAAGCTAAAGTAGCTTTGACTGCATCTTCATTGATTCTGAAGTGAATATAAATCAGTATAGCTTTATCAATATTGAAATAATCGATGTTGATTTCTAGCTTGTCATGAATCTTTTCTTGTCAATCATCTCAAATAGATTCTTTTTCATCAGTAAACAAAGATGAGTTCAAAAGCTTTTGAGATCGCTTGAATGAACTGAATAAGATAAAAGAGAAAAAAGTGACTTCTTTAAATGATTGCAGTTAATGTTATGCTTCAATCAATTTGTTTCAAAGCGTCTGATTCAATTGATTCAATCATTCTTTAACTTGATTCATTTTCTCAAAATGAGTCTTTCATATTTGTTTACTTGATATCTTGTTAAATAGCTCACAAGCTTTCACATTTAAATCTTGTTGAGTTTGAAGACTGTTTAAATCTTCTAGAAAAACTTCTGAATCTTGTTCAACTCAGTGTTGTAACTGCTTTACATTTTTTATATTTCAGAAAATAGAAGCTTTCAGAGATTCATTGAGAGTCTGAAAGTGAGGCAAAGATTAATAATGTTTTCATACGAAGTTGATTCTAAAATATTTCAATATGCAAGATGATAGCTCAGAATAAATGACTAAATTTGAAGTGACAGAAGAATAAAGACTTTGATAATTCTCAAAGAGATTTTTCACAGATGATTGAGTCATAGCAAAGAGTTGATGATTGAGCGAAGAGTGATGCTTGACAGTATGTGATGAGATTGCTGTTCTAGTGTTTAGTCTTCAAAGAAGAGTGTTGCTGATTTGAGAGAGTTTTTTGATGATTCTTAAGCAATCAAGATCTTAATCTCTTAATTCTATTAATCGATTTGAACTGATGCTACTGACTGAGCGATAGATTTTCTAGCAATCATATGATCATATATTCTCGTTGATTTTATTGATTTCTTGATGTTGTTCTGTCTTTCGATGTCGTTGATTATCAGATACACAAATTTCTTTATACTCGTTTCGTTGTCAGTTAAGTGAATTTGAATGAATATAAAGATCAGTATCATGTGATTAACAAATTCTTAAAGTAATGTTGAGATCATGTTTAAATATTTAATTTAATCATGTTGTGAATGAAATGTTTGATTCAATAGAGATAGTTATAACTAAGACTTTAAGAATACAGAAGAAAGAAGGTAAAAAGAAAAGAAGAACACGCTTTATATAGTAGTTACTCAGATTTGACGCTAGTTTTAAAGAGAACGTGTTGAAACACAAGAAAGATGTTGATTTGAAAGATGTTTCGTTGACACAAAAAAATGTATTTGTCATAAATGTTTGTTAACTACTCATAACACAAAGAAGTGTGTTTATTTAAAAGACAAATAAAAACGAAATAAAAGATGCTAGAAAATGAAACAGATGCTGAGTCAGATCTTGATCAGATCTGAGTCAGATCTCAATCAAATCTCAACTAAATCATTGACTAGCTCTAATCAATACGCAGTGAACTCGCTAACGTTCACTGTGAATTGATTAAAATTTGATCTTTGACACATTCGTAACAGATTTTAAACAAACTGAAAGATTGAAATTTGTGAAATTATAAACGTCTCAACGTGAATCTTGAAGAAAGAATGAAAGTGTAAATCATGTGACTGAACTCTATGAACTAAAACATTTAAGTTCATTTATTGCAAAGAAATGAAAGCTTATGAATATCAATGTCTTGAAGTGATGAAGCAAGAATAGTTGAATGAATGTTTAAGTTATGTGAAATATTTAAATAGTTGCAAACAACAGTAATGCTACAAGATATTCTCTCAAGTGCTAAAGCAAATGTCTCAATATCATGTCATGCAATATCATCAGTCAAGTATCACAAGTCAAAGTCAACTCATATTCACTCTCAATTATGTCATAAGTCAGAGATCAGAAGTCAGAGTCAATAAATCATATATGATCAACTCAGTTCAGAAATATGTAATTATTATCATCATTTAACTTAAGAGAAGAGAATTTGAAAATAAATGATCTCTTTCAAGAAATCTTCTGTTTTATTAAAACAAAGCTGTTTGAATTAATCTTATATTGCAATGAGCTGATCATAATGTTAAATCACTTAAATAAATTATTATGATTGTAGAAATAATCATGTAATAGAGTCTTATCAACAGTTCAGTTCATTGAAAGCTTTGTTCAAGCTGCAAAATTTGCAAAAATGTTTAATATTCAAGATTAGTATAATATTACATGAATTCAATAAGAATAATTTACTCTTGAAGAAGTATAAGCAGTTCTTGCTCATCTTCATACTCTTCTTTACATTGATAACATCATTGATAAAGTGAAAGACATATTGAAAAGTGCTTGCTGAGAATTTGTCTTTGAAATATCTCATTAGAAACTTCATCTTTATGATGATGCTAAAAGTATTGATCTTGTTCAGATTACATCATGATACTATCTTTAACTTCATATTTTAAACAGCTTTGCATTTTCAATTATCTTTATGTCATTAAACTCATCGCTTAAACTCATCATACTTTCAATTTCAGAAGTGAATTGCATTTTCTCAGATCTTCTTAATGAGTGTCTTCTTTTGAAGATTCATGATTGTCAAAAAGATTGTTCAACACAGCAGTTGAAGTTTCATAAAAGTTGCATGAATGTTTTTTAAGAAAGTTGATGATTTATCATATATGATCTCACTTGAAATTTGTTCTTTTTTTAATCGTTTGTTGATTGAGTTCTTTGTCATTATTGTCTCTTGCTCATCAATCTCTTCTAGCTTTGAGTCATGATGATCATTAATCATCTCAGATGCTTTACGCAATTCTTGTATGACTTGAAACTAACAAGAATTTATTAATGAACTTTAATCTCACAGAAAACAGAAACAATTACTTTTTTATTTGAAGAATGATGAATTAATGAGACATTATTTTCTTTAACTTTTCATCTCTTAAGCTTTCGTGATGCATTCTTCACATTCTCATCAATGTTGTATTTCTTACTCTTTATTGAAGGCACAAATTCATTTCAATGATCTTCATCATAACTAAATTCATTAATATTCAATGATCTACGTTGCGTCTTTAATTCTCTGCTTTGTGTGACTAAGTGAATTTTCTTAAATGACTTTTTGAGTTCACTGTTTTTCTACATATGTGCTATGCATTTCTGACTGACAGTGAGAGCTTTTTGAGATGAGCATTGCTGACTATCAGACATTATATCAGATAAATAACAAGACAAAGAAGATCATGAACTACAGAGATATGAATCTAAAGTACAGAATAATTAAATGTAGAAATAAATGATATAGTGAAATGATGAAAATTTCATGAGTTCAAAGATTGAATCTCACTATTCAAGCTCACTATCTCATTCTTCAAATTCTCAAAATTCATTAAATTTTATTCTACTACAGTCATGACAGCTGAAGTTCAATGCATGTGAAAGTCAAGCACACATAATAACATTCACAAAGCATGAATAGCTTAATTATCTAGAATGATTCAATGTTTGATAAGCAGCAATAAATTAAGATCTGACTTTCATTGCACTGCATTCATTGACACTTCAGCAGATTCATTGCTTGCAAACATGATATGTAATATCATGATTGCATTTCAAGATCTTGACATGCTTGAATCACTTTTCTAGAAATTTTCTACAATTTCTTGAAAGTTCTCATCATCTTCAATCATTCTCAACTCATATTAATGTCTTCAAGTTTCTTCAATTCTTTCATCATTCTCAATTATTTCTTGATTCTTGATCATTCTCAGATCTTTTCACTTTCTTCAGATCTCTTCATCATTCTCAATTCTCTTTCATCATTCTTGAGATTTTTTTCTCAATGTTACGAAACATACATGCTTTTGCTCTTGTTTATTATAATTATAAAGCTTAGACATCTTCAACAGACTTGTAACAGAATCATGATTCAAAGTTTCAAGCTTCAAAAAACACAGATCACAAAAGAATTTAATCAACAGAATCAAAATCAAGCACTCTGATTTAACAATGTGCGCTTTCAACAATCTTTACAACTGTTTAATAAAATTTGAGATTTGATGATATTTTATGAAATCAGTTGAGATTTACAAGAACTGACTCAGCAGAATTGAAATCAAGCACTTTGACTTGACAACATATGATCTTGATAATCTTTACAGCTGCTCAACAGAATTTAAGATTTGATGATATTTTATGAAATCAGTTGAACTTTATGAAGACTGACTTGATAAGCGAGTCAAATATTGATAGCTTTAGTAACGCAGTAAACTCACTGAAAGACACAACAATATGTTCTGCTTAAACTGATCATCAAATCGAGTTTTGAGTTGACATTTTGAATTCAACTTGATTCAAAGTTGAGTTGCTCACATTTTCAATTTAATTTGAGTCGAGTTGAGCATATTTTCAACTTGACGCAACTCATCTCAACTGAGAATTGAGTTAACTCAACTTGACTCGTCAAGAATTCAAGCTTGATGTCAAGAGAGCTAAATATAGAAATTTTTCCGACTTTTGCATTATCTTTTTGCATTATCTTTTTGATAGAAAGTCATGAAGGAAAAACATGAAGATTGTTTGATAGAAAGTCATAAAGAAGAACATAAAGAGAAACATAAAGAAAAACATAAAGAAAAACATGAAGAGAAACATGAAGAGAAACATGAAGATCATTTGACTTTGATAGAGAGTCATGACGGAAAAACATGATAGAAAGTCATGAAGAGAAATCATGTAGACTGTTCAATCAAGCTATTTACATCTATCTAATATCTTGTCAAGTCAAGTTGAGTTTTCGAGTCAAGTTGTCAAGTCAAGCTTCTCAACTTAACTCAAGTTCTTAAGTTCAACTTCTTAATTCAACTCAACACTTTTTCAAAAAAATTTCAACTTGACGCAATCAGTTTAGTTCTGCTGTAACAGATAATGAGAATCATGTATGTTTTATGTTCACTATTTTGTGCTTTCAGATTTGATATTTAGCTAAGAATGCTATCATAATTATTAATGAAATTCTGAAACATTTTAAGCATGTTAATTCAGAGATCTTGAATGTTAAAAATTCTGTCATTGCAAATTTTACATCTGAATCACTTGAATCTTCATAATAAGAATTTCAGAGTTTTAAGAAGCTAGTTATTTCAACTTCTACTGCAATTAATCTGTTTTTCTTGTTCATATTTTCATCATTTATGCTTTCATCATCTTGCAGATTCTTTGTGACAGATTGTTCAGAAGAAATTTTGCATAAAAGAATGAAAATGTTCATATTCACTTTTGCAATAATTTTTGATCTGTGATGTGAAACTTCTGAAATAACTTAACAAAGTTATCAAAGTCTGTTAGAAATATTTAAGCTTGTACATGATGTCAAGAAATTGAGAAAATTGTCATGCATTATTATCATTGTAAAGACACATTTGAATCAGCAACTTTTATTACTGTTTCTTTATCAAGTGAATCTGAAGATAAAGTCTGAACAATTGTCAACTCAAGATGTAAATCAAGAAGCAAACATAATTAAGTCAATGTATTTCTTTGATTTTATATATTTATTTGAGACTGTGCTCTCTTCAAAATCATATTTGATGAAAATGCATATTGATATGACAGAGATGATAGATTGATCAAGTGAGCTATATCATTTCATGACGTAAGCAACGTTAATAAAGATGTGCTTCAATGACTATGCTCATTATTTTAATGAAAATGCAATATTTTTCTTCAATGTTTTATATCATTGATGTAACAAAGATAAATGTTTTTGCAAGAGAATCAAAAAGTTGCATGTGACTTAAGTATACAACATCATGAGAGATCAAAGAGCAATATCAATCATCATTGAACAGATTTTAATTTTTTGCAATTCTTTGTATTCATCTTCTCAACTTAATCTTTATTCTGTCAACTATTCAATTTCATTTCACTCACACATCATTAAGCTTTTTCTCTTTGAAAAAGAAATCATCATGTTATTTTAAAAGCAGATTCAAATTAGAAAAAAGAACGTTCACTTTGATTACAAATACAAAGAACTCAATGTTCAAATGCAAGTAACAATCTTCTATCAAATGCATTATATGATGTGAAACATCTTTGAGATTCATCGCTCATTAATGCGTGCTTTACAATTGTTAACTCTCATTCAAAATGAACTAAAGTTGATGATTTATGATCAAGAACATTTAGTCAGCTTTGTTAAGTTTAAATGCATCTTCATTTCTTTACTAACATTTATTAATAACTTTGATCTGTATCAAAATATGTATCAATTTTTGATGAGAATTTACGTGACTTCAGTGAGTCTTGATTAAAGAGAGTGAAAATGAAGAATCAACATTTTTTCTTTGACTTTAAGTTTATATAATAGTGACTTTGAGAATGTGATTTGCATCTTAGAATCTGAACTTTTCGTTTTAAACAAAGACATCATTCTCAATATTAATGATCAAAATACTATGATCTGTATCTTTATTATGACATTCATAGATGACATGAAGCAGCAGTAGAAGAACTCAAAATTCATGACTTTAATAATGAATCAAGAATGCTTGAAATGTCTGATTATTAAAACACAGAAAAATGATCTCACTTTCAACATTCTTCTTAATGCTTGATATTATTACAAAGTGTTGTAAGAATGCAAGAAAGCGAACGCATCAAAAAATGATAACGTATATTGCAGAAGTTTAGAAATATGAATAACTTAAACTTTATTAACTTGAATTGCATTATTTCTTGATATTATACAAAGTCATCTCTTGAATGCAACTTGTTTTAAGTACATGAGCATCATTAAACAAGCTCAGTATGCACTGATGAAAATCATATTAATCAATGATGAAGTCAACGTCTTTTGTGTTGAACTGCGTGAATTTTTATTTTCATTAACATGAGATAAATTACAATCTTTCAAGACACATTTTAAGAGTTATTGCATGATTGAATGTGAAAGATTATCTGTCATCATGTTGTTGTTATTGAGAACATGACTGCAAAGCAAATGAATTCAATCACTATATTTAAGAGCAGCAAAAATCATCATGTGCATGATCTTGCAACTGAATAATTTTATTGACTGTATTGTGTCATGTTATGCAATAATAGCAAAGAGCAACATCATGATTCTGACTTTCAATATGTTATGTCAAAATGCTGAAAACATGAGAATATTACTGCATCAGTCAAGAAAAGTCTTTCAGCATTTATATGAATATATCATCATCACATCATTATTCAATTTCATCAAGAGCATTCACTTTAATCAATTTACAACAGAATGAAGAAAATAATGATGAAGATGAGTTCAGCGTAACTGATGATGCAATATCAATCTATGATGAAAATGAGCTCTTCAAATTGCATGAAGTAAGAAGATTGAAGTATGATCAGCTCATTGAAATCTACGAAGTAGAGAGAAAGAAGTTCAAAAAGACAACAATTTATCACAAAGTAATGACATGTTTCAACATTCATGCAGAGTTACACTTTGAGAATGTTGCAATAAAATATGTCACTCTCAACAACTGCATCATGTTTACAAATGAAGATAAACATTGATTCTTCAAGAAGATGATGCTTTGTATTAATTATAGAAATGTGAAAAAGACTTTGCTTGAAAAAGAAACAATGTGACAAATCATTCAATTCATTCTGATAAATTTTTATGCTGTCACAAAGTCAAATCTGACAGCAGAGATGCTGAAGATTCACAAGAAATGTCTCATTCTTTTAAATGATCTACTTTTTTATTCAAAGTTTTACATTGAAAAACTCAATTCTTAGATGATTATAATGAGTGATAAAAAGCATGAGAAATCTTTAACTTTGAAATGTTTCAATTAATTTTATGTTCTCAATGTTCTTTCATGATTTTTGTGATTAAGCAAGCTGTTTCATGATGATCTCTTTCTTCTGATGTTGCAGCAAGCATATGAAAGCAATTACGTTGAATTCAATGTTACTGTGTCATAAGCAAGCAAATTGCAATGATGTCAAAAGCTTAGCTTTACTGATCAATATAAAGCTTTTTATTTCTTCATTAATTCTTGCAATTTTCGCAAGTTCAAGATCATTAAACTAATCTTTCTACAAATAAATAGAATATCATCTTGTCTTTAAACAGAGTGATTTTATCTCACTAGAAACTTCGCTCTTTATGAAAAGACTTGCATAACTGAATAAAGTTTTCTTACATGAACTTTTGAAAGATTGCATGTGATTGTTTGCATGCATCATCTTGATCAAGAAGTTCAGTGAGCTCAAAATGAATAATATTTTACAAGCTTCATTACTGAAGTTATTGAAGAAGAAGATTATTGTAAAACTCTTTGAAATGAGAAATAAAAAGCATTACATCTTACATGTGAAACACTTTATAAAGAAGAATGAGATTGACAAGCACTTAAAATGAGAAGATCAGCTGCTTTTGCTCAATTGCAACTATGATATTCAATTCATGTAATCATTCTAAAGTCTTAACATTGATATCTAAACATTCAAGTTCTTTTATTTAATAACTTAATAAATGCATCATTAAATCACATTTTTGCAAATGTTATGAATATATCAGAATTGAATAAAATCAAAGATTTAACTCTAATTAATTTGCAGTCAACGCTAGCAAGTTAACTGTAAATTGATTAAAGCTAGCTTTAAATTTAGTCAAGATTTGACTCAGATATGACTCAGCATCTTTTCTCATTCTCAACATCTTTTCTCATTCTCAACATTTTCTGTTAGAATCATGTCTAAATGAGTCAATCAGCGAAAGTCAGAATTGAATAGTGCTTGATCTTTAGAGATAGCTATAACTGAATATTAAGAATACAGAAGAAGATGAGTACAAAAGCTTCTATTTAAGTAATATTCAGAGACTGCGCTAAGTTTGAAGAAAATGTGTTTGTGACATGAGTAGAATGTGATGTAGAAAGAAAGATGATGTTGAACAAAGAGATGTTGATGAAAGAAAATAGAAGCTGAGTCAGATCTGAGCTAGAGACGCTGACTAGTTCTATTCAGCCTTGATACGCTCGTAACATTACCTCTCTCTTCGAAAATTCATGTTTGCATGAATGTCGCTTGTTTGCTTGCTTTCTTATTGAGTTATTTCGATACTAGCGTGACTTTCTTGAGTATAGCGCATGAAATTCGTTCAAAACTTTCTCGAAGTCATCGAATTCACCTTTATCGACATAGTATCATTCATTGTCTCTATCTAGGTCTTTTCATTTGACCTTGTACTGTATTCGACCTCGATAGCGTCTGAAGTTCAGAATGTCATCTATCTTTCAGTGTTCATCGTCATCGTCATCAATAATGATGAGTCTGAGAAATTCTGCATGCTGTTCTGATAGAGAGTCTTCTGAATACGGTCGCAGTAGCTTCAAGCTGAACATCGAATGCAGATGCTTCATGCTGACTGATAGACGAAGATGATAGAAGACTCTCGCTTTGACAGTGATCTGATACAATTCTAGTTGTTTGTCTTTCAAATCTTTGCAGAGTCTCGTTGTCTTGACGTTTCTGAAAGATAGTCAAACTCAGTCATCTACTTCATAGATGACGTTTCGTCTATGTTTATTGACCTGAACTTCGATGATCAGCTTCGTCTTTTTCAATTGTTGACGATCGAAGCTCAGTAGCTCTTTCATTCAAATGACAATATCATCTGCTTTTCTAGCTTCAAGTCGTTCACGAGTTGTTTCGTAGTCAGTCGTATCTGAATCGAAACTCATTCGAAGGTGAAATTCTTTATTGAAGTAGAAAGAGATCATTGAGATGATCGAGAAGGTATTGAAATTGTCGCTGAATTTCATCATAGATATTCATTTGACTCAGTCGTTCTGCATGTAATTGCAGTAGATTCTAAGTTCGCGTTCAACGTCTTGATTGACTCGTTTCGTCTGATCATCGATCTTCGAATGATAGACTGTGAATAGACTAGCTGTGATTCTCAGTCGCTTGCAAAGACTCTTTCACATAGTCGATATGAATTGAGAGTCTCTGTTCGAAACAATAAAACTGAGTAGATCATGCAGTTGATAGACGTTTCATAGCATGATTCAAACCGTTTCTTCGACTGAGATGTCATCGTCTTCTCAATGACAGGAAACATAGTGACGTTCTTTGATGAGATGACATATGATTGTGCAAATGACGTTATAGTCTTCTGACAAAGATAGTTCAGTGATGAAGTTCATAGCTATATCTTTTCAGCGTTTCTGTGAAATCGAAAGAGAATGATGAAGTTCATTGATGCTATCTCTAGAGACTTTGCTTTGCTGACAAGCATGACAGTTTTGAATGTATCATTGAATAGTAGCTTAATGATTTGACCAATAGTAGAAACGCTGAACTAGATCGATGATTCATTTATTGTTGAGGTGAGAGATTGAAGGTTGATCATGCACTTCTTGTAGCAGTTTCGTATGCATATTCTTGAAAACTCACAGTAAGTCTTTTCTAAAGAGAACGCTGTCAATGATTTTGCAGTTCTTCAATTTAGTGGTATGAAATTTGAGCTTGTTCTCGTTCATAGCTTGCTTATATTCGTCGCAGAGCTCATTCGTTTGATTGATCATATGCACTCGCTGATAGAGATTTGCTTTCAATTCAACGAGTAGAACATCGACTTTATCAAGAGTCAGAATAGTCTGAAAATGATCTTCAAGTCGTTGAGCTGATTCAGAGACGTTCGCTAAAGACATTCGAGTTAGAGCATCAACTTTAGTATTCATTTTGCCTGATCTAAAGATGATCTGAAAGTTGAACTTCGACAGAATGTTCAGATAGTTGACTTGTCATTGACTCAACTGTTTATTTTTCATGAAGATCTTCAAAGCTTGATGATCGATGAATATCTGAATGAGTAGTTCAATGCACTTCAGCTTGAGTCGTCAGTGTTTGAAGCATTGAATAATGACTAGCAATTTCTTGTCATAGATGTGGTAATTGATTTCAGCGAGAATCATGCTTTTACTGTAGAAGATCATCGAATGAAAAACTTTCTCGTCATTGTACTGAGATAGTATTTCATCTTTTACATAGTTTGAAGCATCGATCTTCAGAATAGCTTGTCGTTTGAGATTGAAGTGACGAAGTACTGAGATTGAGCTGACTTGTT
>JAABUK010004027.1_pt1 | contig 24363 bp, 21 predicted proteins | sample 5559141 | NCBI WGS metagenome assembly JAABUK01 (sample SAMN10711869, study PRJNA513367) | rock metagenome | isolation source: Antarctica rocks | place: Antarctica: Victoria Land, Pudding Butte nord | collected 2016-01-03
ATTCTTCTGTTTGTACATGCAGAATGACTGAGCTAAGCTACTACTCATGATCGAGTTCGTTGACAATAATGCTCTGTTCTCAGTCATCTTCTCAATCTCTTTCTTTCTAAACAAAGACTTTCATTCTCGTATGAGCTTTGAACTTGATGTCATCAAATATGAAAGTTCTTATGAACGCTTGCAAATGACTAAAGTTGAGAATATATCTGAACATATGAACAAAACACTGAAGTTTGCTTGCGAGTCGCTAGTCAAAACACAAGAACAAATGATGAAACAAGTCAATAAGCATAGAAAAAAAGTTGATTACAAGGTTGAATCAAAGATGTTTCTGAATGAAAGAAATATTGTTACAGCGAGATTTTTCAAGAAGCTAGATGACAAAATGCTCAATTCTTTCATCAATCTAGATTTCGTTGACTCTTCATATAAACTGAAATTATCAGAGTCTATGCATGTTCATGATGTATTTCATTCTGATCTGCTTTGCTCTGCCGTCGATGACTTCTTGCCTGATCAAAAGAATGAATTCTCAGATTCAATAATGATAAATGACGAAGATGAGTGAAAAATCGATGATATATTGAATTTTCGTTGATATTGAAGATGACTTCAGTATAGAGTCAAATGAAATGACTATGACAATGATCTCAATTGATACAACGCTGATGACGACGAATTTATGAACGCTCAGAAGATCATTGATGATTTTCATATTCAATACTTGAACAAATCGCACTAATCAACAATTCAATCAATCACAATTTAACAGATCTGAGTTTGTGAAATCATGATTGAGCAATTAATCAAGTCGAGCAGAAAATACATTCATATGAACATGAATCGTCGAAGAAAAGAAGTAATGTCATGATTCTAGTCTTGTCAGACTCAGTCTTCTAGCCTTGTCAGATTTATTCTCGCTTCGTCATCTTGACTAGTTTCTATTGAGTCTAGCGTCGACTGAGAAACACACATATGTAGTCAGCTTCTTTTCTGTAGCTATCTTTCTTTCTTAGCATTTATCTTCTAGTTAAATGACACTTTTATCTGACTCACTCTAAACAGATCTCTAACAACACATGCTCTGTATACATTAATCATGATACAAGAACACAAGAATGAAATGATGTTTTTATTAATAACTTGTCTAGATCAGCACAAGATAATCATTGAAAATCTTTGATTAAAAAGAAATCAAATTTTGATAAACTTTGCAAATGATTGATTAATATTCTTGTTGAATATTTGAACATTGAAATTCGTTGTTTCAAAAGCAAGTAATCAATCAGCATTTTACAGATCTGAGTCAAGCGAAATCTGCAAAATGAAACAAAAGAACTTGAATTCAATTGTTACATCAACGATTATCTTGAAGAAACTCATGAATCAGAAATCAGTGAATAGATTCATTGAATTTGCTTGATTCATTGAATCTGCTCTCATAGCAAAGCAAAGCACTTAAGTTGATCTTGATCAACTTTGAATCTTTCAGTCAGCTGAAGTAAAGAAGATCATCAATATTATCATGATTGAAGTCATTGTGTATCAAACTCTAGTCAAGAATAAGAAGATCAAGATCTTCACATTAATCATTAGTGAAATTAATAAAGCGCTTCAAGCTAGCTCAGTCAAAGATTTCGCGAAACTGAATGAAATGATATTTATCATGTCATTAAATGAACTGAAGAAGAAGCTTTCAATAGTTTATCATGACTTTCTGAACGTTTTTGATAAAGAAAAAACAACGCAGTTGTCTTTGCATCAATCATACAATCATAAGATTGAATTAGAAGATGAAAGTCAATTCTTTAGAAGTTGATTGTATTTCATGTTAAGTTACAAGTTGCAGAAAATCAAGAAGTATCTAGAAGAGAATTTGAAGAAGAAGTTTATTACACTCAGCAAAGCTTTCTTCGCTTCGTCAATACTATTTGTTGAAAAGAAAGACAGCAGTCTTCGCTTTTGCATGAACTATCAAAAACTGAATACTCTGATTAAAAGAAATCATTACTCAATATTCTTGATAAACGAAGTACTAGCTTGAATTCAAGACAGTAAGTATCTGACTTGACTTAAAATTATCATCATGTTCAATAAACTGTGCATAAGTTCAGAAAGCGAGAATTTAATTACTTTTGTTACTTTCTTTGATGTTTACAAGTATAGAATAATACTTTTCAAATTGATCAATGAATTCGCGTTCTTTCAGCACTATATCAATGATGTATTGTTTGACTGTCTGCACAAGTTTTGTCAAACATACTTGAATGATATTCTCATTTATAGTAAGATCTTGAAAGAACATAAAATTCATGTGAAAGAAGTGCTAAACAAGCTTTGTGAAGCTGATCTGCAGATAAACATTGACAAGTGCAAATTCAAGATTCAGAAAATCTCGTTTCTTAAACTACTGATATTTATCAATGATTTATGAATGAATTCTTGAAAAGTAGATGTGATTCAAAGCTGAGAAATGTCTCAATCGTTGACTCATGTGCAGATCTTCATTGACTTCTGCAATTTCTATCAATGATTCATAAAAAACTTCTTAAAGATCACTCAATTTATGATAAAGTTAATTCAAAAAGATCATCTTTTTGAATGAACAGAAATCTGTCAGATGATTTTTGAAGAACTAAAGCAACAAATAATGACAGTTCTCATTTTGAAGCATTTTAACTCAATCAGAAAAGTTATTCTGAAAATTGACTTCTTGAACTATGTCAACGACGAAGTATTGTCTCAGTATGACGATGAAGACATTCTACATTCAGTGATCTTCTACAGCAAGAACATGATTTTCGCAGAATGCAACTACGAGATCTATGACAAGAAACTGCTGACCATTATTTACTGCTTGAAGCACTGATGCTCTGAATTGAAATGTACAGATATTTTGATCAAGATCTTCATTGATCATCTGAATTTGAAGTACTTCATGATCATCAAAGAACTGACTTAACAACAGATTAAATGAGCTGAGAAGTTATTTGAATATAACTTTAAGATCATATATCAGTCAGAAAAACAGAATCTGAAAGTCAACGCGCTGATCAGAATGTCAGACATCAAGTCAATTGAAACAAACAATGATCAAAAGCTATATCAGCATCAGATGCTATTATCAGAAAGCAAGTTTGAATTGCAGTCAATAAAAGTTGATCAAGAAAATGATCAGAAATCTGACTCAAATCTGACTCAAATCTTGCTCAGATTTGACTTAAAGTTGAAACAAGAATCGAAAGCTAATGAAGATTCAATCAAAGAAGTAATTTCTATTCAGAATCAGATTATAGTTGAAAATTGAATGAATCAACTATGTATTAATATTCAAGCAATCATGAAATAAAACAGAAGAACTTGTCAAGATATTGATCTAAACAATTGCAAAGTACTTGATGAAGTACTCTGAAAAGATGATAGACTATGAGTTTCTCAGACAATGATCACTTGATTAATAAGAGAAGCATATGATCTTTCAATCAATGAACATTCTGACATGAATTGAACATTGAACTTACTGAGATGATCATATTGCTGATCGAGAATGAGAATGATGATCAAGCGCTACATTCAAAACTGTTACATTTGTCATAGATCAAAAGCATTGAGAGATCAAATCAATGAACTGCTGAAGTCATTGCTCATACTTGAGCAGTGATAACAGAACATATCATTAGACTTCATTATCAATCTATCAGAAAGTGATGAAAACAACGCGATTCTGACAGTCATAAATCAATTGTCTAAGAAACGACATTATATATCATGTTGATCAGATGACAAAGAAATCTTTGCAGAACAAACAGTCAAGCTACTGTTGATATAAGTTTTTAAAACTCATGAACTATCAAGATCAATAGTATTTGATCGTGATTTACAGTTCATATTGATTGTCTGAAAGTCTTTATGTCTGAGACTCAACATTAAGATGAAACTATTCACAAACTATCATTTGCAAATCAATGATCAAACAGAAAGAATGAATCAGAATGTGAAATGATATCTACGAAGCTATTACTCGTATATGCAAGATGATTGATTCATCTAATTATTTATAACTGAATTCGTTGATAATAATGCTATTTTGTCATTAATTGAATAGTCAGCATTCTTTCTGAATAAGAACTTTCACTCTTGTATGAGCTTCGATTTGAATTCAACTGAATATGAGATCACTTGAGCTAAAATCGAAGCAGACAAAGCGAAGAATATATTTGAACACATGAAATGTTCACTAGCATTAATCAAGCAAGCATTAGCAAGAGTCAGAATCATAATGAAGAAACAGATTAATAAACATTGAAAAGAAATGATTTACAAGATAAATGACATGATGTTTTTGAACTTAAGAAACATCATAATCTCAAGATCATCAAAGAAACTAAATAATAAAATGCTAGAACTCTTCAAGATTCTGATCGAGATTGAACATGTATATCAACTGAAACTGTCGTTGACTATGAAGATTCATTTGAAGTTTGCATCAAATCTGCTGCAACTAAATTTGAAAAACACTTTAGAAGAACAATGAAATGAGTTGTCTGATTTTATAGTGATTGAAGATGAAGATGAATGAAAAGTGAAGAAGATATTAAACTTCAGACACTATAAATGAGACAAATGATTACAATATCATGTTAATTGAAAAGAATACAACGTCAATTTACATTGATACAATGTCAATGAAAGTGAATTCAAAGATTGCTTGAAAGTCATTAATGACTTTCATGAACATTATTTGAACAAGTTAAGATAAAAATCAACTCAAGAAAGATTGACTGAACTGCAGCAATGAGAACATTGCTAGATGAAGAAAGAGAGTAATGTTATGAGCATGCACTTTAAGTTAATCTAACATAGATCATGTTAAACTATTATAAACTAGTATAAAGCTGATGTTGACACGCTAGCGATTTAGTGTGTCTTCGTGAGTAAAACTCACGACGTGTTTCATCTTTCTTCTTTTTTAGCTTTGAACTTTTAGTTAAAATACACTCATATGATTCACTTTATGCAGACTCATAACAAATGTTAAAGAAAGAAAAGAACAAAGATTATTCATGAAAAGAGATAGCATTGAAGCTGATTCAACGTCTTTAACTCAACTCAGAAGAAAAACATCATGCAAATCAGAATACATTCATCACAAAGAATGTATAAAAACTAAAGACATCAGTTCAACTGCTTAACAAGCAGTTGCATACACAGAGAAGCATGCATCTTTCAACGAAAATCACGTCATGAGCGAACGTGACAAGAGAAGAAATAGCAACAAGAGAATAATGTCTCAAAGATGACTTGTTGTCACTTTGCAAAAGATGAGAAGTCATGATTAAATAATGAACAGAAGAGAAATAAAAAAGATACAGAAGAAGTCAATAATAATAATAAATTCATACACTTTTGTAACATTGATTAGATTGACTCATGAGAGACTTTATGCTATGTGTGTCGAGTGAACAAAACTCTCTGAGATAGAAAATCGCTCGCTGTCTATACGACTGCTACACGCAGTCAAGACGATAAAACTGAGACTATGTATCAAATTTGTTTGCGATGATTGCATGTTAGAGAATGAATATTCTTGTCATTTTAAACTGTTTCAGCAGCTTCGTTTTCATCATCATTCTCGCTGTTGCCTTGAGATTCTTCGTGATTGAGATGATGATTCGATAGTTCATGAAGTCGACGTTTCGTAGCATATTTAATCGAAGATGCGTTCAATTCAAGCAATGCATCAGAATATGCTTGACTGTCTGATGACTTTATTTGCAGTTGCATCGAAGACTATTCGCGCTTGACACGTTTGTTGAATGCAGATAAATCTTCAGCTTTATGTGTTCAATTCTGATGTGAATTGCAAGAATGCTTTCAATCTTCTGAAAATCATCACGCATCTTTACTGACTTCTTGAATAGATGAAACCTTTGAGCGAAAGATGCATTAATGTCTGCAATGCGTTTTTTGTAGTTTTTTCATCGAAGATTTCATTGACTTTTGTGAAACTGTGCAATTGCATGTTCACTTGTTTAAGTTATCATTAAGAGATCAAGTTGTTCACATCTAAACTGTATTTTTGCTTCTTTGCAAATTGAAACGTTCAGAAACGTCATTTTTTTGAAGGTTGAAAAGTGAGAAATGAATCTATTAGTTTTTATCAGACAAGCATGTATGATCTTGCATGCTCATCAAGTCTTCTGTGTTCTGTCGTTGATTCAACTGCGTAGTGTGACTTGATTCTGTAGCTTGTTCAGATGAACATGTAGTGAGAATGTATATGTTTCAACTTTCAGTGTTTCAATGTTCACATTTCTGAAGACGTCAATCACATGACGTAACGCTTGATTCTGAAGAGTTTCTAGCCTTCATTTCGTACTCAACAATTTCTCTTCTTTATCGCGTTGATGTCATATTGATGCTTCAAACGTTATTTTCAATCTTATCATTGCAGAGTATATCTGTCTTGCTTTTGCGAATGTAGCTCTTCAAATAAAGACTTTAAGTTGACTAAGCATCAGCATCTTGATGACGTGATCTGCTTCTATTTGACGAAGATGCAAATCTCATTGTAGTTTCATGTTCAGTTGCACTTCAAGAACTTGTATGTTCAATTTCAACTTTATTATCGAGTTTTCTATGCATAAATTGACTGTCATGTTAAATCTTTTTGACTTATGAGTGAAGTGTGTGAGTTCATATTTCTCTGAAGCGAACGTAGCATCATGAGTTCAAGCTCACTTCACACAGACGTCATGTGCTCGACTCAGTGATTTGCAGATTGATTCTGTGATTTTGTCATAGATCAGAATATTGATGTCATTTACGAAGTCAAGCACTTCGATTTTGATTTCTAGAGCTTCGCATTTTTCGATTAAGCTTGCGTTAAAGAATAGAAAGAGAATTGATGATATGAAAAATCTCTGCAATATGTCAGCTTTTACTCGTTGCATCGCGCTGATTTGTTCATTGAATGTCAGTGATGATTCTTTGTCTTTCAGAAAGCTGCGAGTTCATTTGACTATGTAGTTTGATGTTCTTTTCATTCTCAGAGTATGCAGAAGTCTAGTGTGCAAGACATGATCAAACGTCTCAACAACATTTAGACTAAGCATGAAGACTACGTACTTGATTTTGCAGTCTCATACTGCATGTACTTGATCTACTAGTAGATTCAGCGCTGAGATCATGAATTGCTTGCATCTCGCTCTCATTTGAGCGTTCGAAAGCATGTGATGAGTCTCAGCAATGTCACTTAATCTTTTGATCATGATTAATTTCAGTGTCTTATTCATGATGTCTAGCAGAGTAATGAGTCAATACATCTTCAAGTCAATGTAATTGCTCTTCTTTGATTTGCATAGTACTATTGTCTGAGCTTTTTTGAACTGCTTTGAATGATATTTGTGAGTTACACATGTGTTGAATAGATTGATTAGTATCGAAGTCAGTTCTGTTAAACTCGCTTAAAGCACTTTATTTGAAATTTCAAATGCGTCTGATGCTTTATCAACTTTTACTCGTTGAATCATCTGTCTCATCTCATCTTGCGATAAGACTGAATTGAATGACACTGTCAGCAATATAAATGATTTCAAAATGTCACTGATGTTTGCTTGAGACAATGATGAAAAGAACTTCTTTCGTAGCATCTTTGTTTTTTCTTCGAATGAATCTGCTATGTAATTGAAATCGTTGCTCTTTAGTAATGAAAACTGCGAAAGTTTCTTGAATAGCTGACTTTCAATTCTGACTCATTTTGCGAAGCATCAAATCGATTTCAATTTGTTGCTCAGCTTATGCATCTGTGATCTAAAATGTGAATGTTTTGTTTCTTTAATGATCTTGTTTTTGTGATCGTTGTATCTCAGATAGTCGTTTCATGCCTTTAAAGTACTTTGCAATTTTTATACAACTTGTAATCATCACGATTTTGTCACGACTTTTGAGCAGATTTGATTTCAAAAGTCTCATGCTTGAATCAATGACTTTGCTCAAGAAGTAGACTTCTTGATGATCTTTTGTAACGCATGAGTGATCTCAGCTACTTTGTCGTCTATCGCTGTCTTGTCGTTGAGAAAACAATCAACGAAAAGATGTATTCTTAGATGAGTGTTTAGTGCTTCTGTGTTCATTTTCTTTCATAATCAACAAGTCGTGAGCTGCACGAAAGATGTGCGTAGACACAACTTCGTGACAATCGAAAGATGATCAGATTTCTGATGTAGATCAATTCTCATCTTGCATTTGTATATCATAAATTGAATTTTCTCGCTGTCAAACGCTAAATTTATTGTTGTGAGTTGATTGTGAGTCTCTTTAGTAATTGTGTCTGATTCAAGCAATAGCTTTAGTCTTGTGTTCATAATGATGTCTAGTAGAGCATCAGTCATTGTGTGACGAGTAAAGCATCTTCTGTCTCTTCAATGTAAGTGATGCAGATTAAAATCTTCTACAATTAGCTGTTTGCAATCATCTTTGATTAGTTCGTTCAGACGAGAAATAGTAGATGATTCTTCTGTGAAGATGATAGACAACGAGCACGAATTGTAGATGTTTATGAGTCGTAGCGTCTGTATCTCGTCTTTCGAGTTGCTAGTTTGTAGCTTGATTGAGCAGATGTTCAATTCAATGATTTTCATTGTTCATTGATTGAATTTTAGATGCTTGTTGATATAAATGCATGTTCTTGCTTGAAATGATGAGTCTCTCACTAAATGAAAGAAGTTGTGAGTTGAGCTAAACGTCTGTGAAACGTTGATGTTGCAATCTTGTTTCTGAATGACTATTATGTTGAATTTACGAACTTCTCTGTCTATCAGAAATGATTTCTGAATTTTCAATGACTTTTTGATGTTGTACTGTAGAATTCGCAGAAAGATTTAATTTGTCATAGAGTTATTTATAGCTGTTGTTGACTCTGCACAGAGACAGCTTTTTGTATGCTTTTGATCATCAAGAATCTTTCGCATTTTCTGATTTAACATTTCTGTGTCTGTTCAGACATCATGTCTTCTGAGTCGCTAATCATGTATGAAGAGCAATCAACTCATCTCTTCTTGACTTTCATCACTTGTCATGTTGACTCGTCGACGTCTCAACTGCTTGTCGTTGTCAAGACATTCATTGAACTTGATGAATTTGTTGAACTCATGAGATTCATTGAACTCAAGAAGTTTAGAGAGAAAGAAGAGAATGAGCAATTGTCTTTCAATGCTTCAGAGTATCTGATTGATCTGTTTCAAAAGATTTCTTCTGATTGCTTTATCTGTAGTTTTCACTTGAAGCATGAGTGTCTTCAGAGTTCATGATTATCATTGCAGTTTACGCATCGTCTTTTATTTATCGACACAACGCATCTTTTGATGTGATGTTTGTCTGCACATTTGAAGCAATGCTCTTCATTTTTGCAGAATTTAGTCATATGATTAAAATCAAAGCATCTATAGCATTGTGTGATACGACAGTTCTTTTCAAACAACTTGCATGAGCATTCTTGATATGAGTTCAGCATGTTTACATCTAGTAGTCAATTTGTCATCGTTTTGATTGCAATCTTTACAATGAGTGATGAGTGAATCTTCTCACTCTCGACTATCTTCTTAAGTCAAGCTATTCTCAGCATCTTTAAATCTTCATGAAGTCTCACGTTGTTCTTTACTAGTCTTTTGATGATCATCTTCTGATTGCTTGTGTTCAATATGATGTGTACATCATGTGCTAGTATCGCGAAGCTTCTACGCACTACATGCGCTAAGCTTGTGATTTTCTTCATTCATGTCTGAAACTTTTCTAGAACTGCTCAAGCTTTTGAACTCATCACGTGAAGTGCAATGTCTTTGCTTTCAAGCTTGCGAAGCAACACTATTAAATTTCGTTGCGTTGTCAACACGTTTGCAATTTCTTGAAAAATCTGATCAATCAATCTCTTTTGTATCTCTTTCATCTCTTTTCTCTTCACTATTTTCACTAAAATCTTGCGTTTCTTGTGAAGCGATGACAGATCATCTCTGAATCACTGCTTCTTTGTTGTTGCTTCTTCTCTTGCTACATTGATTCATAATAATGTTTTGAATGTGAAACGCGTATTTTCTTGTATTTGTAGTTGTTTATTAAGAAGTTAAACGAATGTCTTCAACTTCTGTACATTTTTCGCGATGAATGCATCTTGACTTTCAATCTTTCTTTCTGAGACATTTCAAAGACGTTGAATCAGCTTTAAGATCACTTCTTTTCATGAATGATCTTTGCTCTTCTCTTTCTCTAACGTCGATGTTTATGTTAGTAGATCAATGATGCTGATAACTTTCATCTCGTCATTGTGTAAGTGTTTAGACTTCGCATCGTTGTCTCTCTGTGACGAGTCAACGCTGCTTGCAATCATCATTGAATCAGCATTACTGCTGCTCATGCAATTCATCATCATCTATTCATCTACTCGATCTTTTCTCTCTCGTTTATAATGCTCTTTTCAAAAGTTCGTTTTGCGCGTGTTGTGATTGTAAGAATACAGAAGAAGTCAATTGAACAGATTTTACAGAGAATTGCAAATGTGTTAACAGATCAAAGAAATTTAATCATGTCACTTTGCAAGCTGAATAATAATGACATTTTTCTTCACGCAGTTAGTTCAGATGCTCAAGCAAATCTGAAAAAGACTTAAATATGAACAAAAGAAATCACAAGTTTAACATGCATAACACATTGAATCTTTGCAATACTGACATATGAAGTATGCATTATAATAAACACAAGAAATCAGAAAAAGATTATTGAAAGATTGATAAAAGATAATGTAAGACTTCATGAAGATCTGAAAGTTCTAAGAATAGTTTAATTTAAAAAAATAGCAAAGAGCGAGAAGATTCATTCATTGCTCATCATAAAAATCATGATCAAAGCAATGATAAATTAATTAATGAACGTAAGCATGCTGAACTTGTATCAAGAATGTGCATGCAAGCTATTTGAAAAGAACTGTTGCATTACATAATGCTTCAGATGTCATGAATTTAATCATATGACTAAGTTTTGCAGAAAGAATCAACGCTGCAAAAAATGCGCAGACAAGCATCACATTGAAAAGTGCATGATGTTTTCAAACAGAAGATGTTGCATCAACTGCAATGAAAATCATAAACTCTAAAGATGCATTTGTCTTAAGTGATGACAGCAAATGAAACAAGCGTTCAAAATTTATAGAAACAAATCATTCAAATATTTTGAAATGCTTAAATACAATTACACATTCTTCTTGCTGTCTTTGAACTCTTTAGATTCAATGAACTCTTTAAATTCAATGAACTCTTCAGATTCAATGAACTCTTTTGATTCAATGAATCTTTCAAGCTCAGCAACAGTCATGTTGAAAACATGCAGTTAAATTGCTGATGAATCAGCTTGACAGATAGTAAAAATCAAGAAGAGATGAATTGATCTTTTCTCTTACATGAATAGTGACTCAGACGAGATGACATCTGAGCAGATTTAGAAACATTCAATCAGAAAGAGAGAAAGACTTTCAATGATTGAAAGCATACAAAGAGTCTTCTCATTGCAAAGTCAACAACAGCTACAAATAACTTTATGATAAAACAATCTTTTCTACAAATTCTATAGTATAACATCAGAAAGTTATTAAGAATTCAAGAATCATTTTTAATTGACAAAGAAATTCGCGAATTCAACATAGTAACTATACAGAAGTAAGATTGCAACAGCAATAATTCACAATTATTTAACTCAATACAAAACTTTTTTCATCTAGTGAAAAACTCGTCATCTCAATCAAGAACATGCATATACATTAATAAATGTTTAAAATTCAATTAATGAATAGTAGAAACAACTGAGTCAGACATTTGCTTAATCAGAATATTAACTTGCAACGCAGATGATAAAATGCAGATGCTAAGACTTCTAAACATTTACAATTCATGCTCATTGTTTACTACATTCACAGAGAAATCTTTAATTATTTCTCATTTAAATGAACTACTCAAGAATGATTGTGAACAACTGATTGTAGAAGATTTCAATTTATATCATTCTCATTGAGAAAGATGAAGATGCTTCACTCATCATATGATGATTAATACTTTGCTAAACATCATTATAAACGCAAGACTAGAATTATTGCTGAAATCAGACATTATTACTTGCGAAGTTCATAATCAATTTACGATGATTGATTTAGTCTTTAACAGCGAGAAAATACAGTTCATGACATGCAAGTGCAAGATACAAATCAATCTGCATCAGAGATTGAATCATTTTTCAATCATCACAAAGTTATGTTTACAAACAGTTTCAATGCAACTTTCAATTTGATGACTTTGAAAAAAAATGAATACAGAAGCATTGAATGCTTATTTGCAAATACATTTATCTTTGAAATGCTCTTTAAACAACAAGACTATGATGAATGACAAAGTGTGTAAGATTATCAGAGTATTACAGAAAATTATCAAGAAATTTATCTTCTTGACAAAATTATTAAATCAAGTAAGAGACTTTTGAAATCAAAGCTGCTTCAAAGTAGTAATGAAATCAAGATGACTGCAAATCATATGAAAAATACAAGATACATTAGAAGCGTGAAATGAATATTTGAAGCACAACAATCATAAAAACAAGATCATTCAACAAATGAAATGCACACACTTCAGATCACAAATGCATGAGCTGAGTGAAGCACTCAAATCAATATGATGCTTTGCAAAATGAGTTAAAATTAAAAGTTAACTATCTAAAAAGCTTTCTCAGTTTTCATCATTAAAGCGAAGTAACATCAATCATATGATAATAACGTTTGAGAAAAAAATCAAGATACTGCGAGAAAAGTTCTTTTTCTCATCTTTTTAAATGAATGTCAATGACATTGCAAAGTCATTCATATCTCTAACAGTCTCATTTAATTCACGCATTACAAAAGATGAAGTGAAGCAAATAATCAGATAAGTAAAAGCAGACAAAGCAACAGATGCTTCAGATATTTCAAACAGAGTGCTTCAAGTGAATTTCACAGAACTAATCTCAGTACTGACGAGTTTATTCAATGCATGCATAATAATAATAATAATAATAATAATAATAAATTCATACATTTTTGTGACATTGATTAAGTCGACTCATGAAAAACTTTATGCTATTTCTATCAAGTGAACAAAACTCTCTGAGGTAGAAAATCACTCGCTGTCTATATGATTGCTTCATGCAGTCGAAACTATCATTATGAGACTATGTATCAAATTAGTTCGCGTTGATTGCACGTTAAAGAATGAGTGATTCAGTCACTTTAAATTGCTTCAGAAGCTTCATTTTCATCATCATTCTTGCAGCTGCTCTGAAACTCTTCGTGATAGTGATGATTATTCAATAGTTTGAGAAGTTGACGTCTTGTAGCATTCTTGATCGTAGATGCAATTAGTTCAAGCAATGCATGAGTACATGTTTCGTCGTTTGATGATTTCAGTCACAGTTGCATCACATGCTATTTGCGTCTGAAACATTTCTGAAATGCAGATAAACATTCAGATTTATGCATTCAATTCTGATATGAGTGACAAGAGTGCTTTTGATCTTCTGAAGATTGTTTCACATCTTTATCATCTTGTTAAACAGATGCAATCTTTGTGTCAAGATGATGTGAACATCTGCGATGTGTTTTCTATATTTTTCTCATTGTTGCTTTCACTGACTTCTGTGATACTGCGTTATTGCGATGCTGTCACTAGTTGAAATCATCGCAGCAAGAGCTAATCACTTGCGTCTTGACTGTATTTTCGCGTCTTCTTGAATTGAATTGTTCAGAAGCATCACTTTCTTGATGATAAAAAAGTGAGAGATGATGCAATTGATACTCATCAGATGAGCATGTATCAGTTTACATGCTTGTCTGATTTTCTGCATATGATCGTTGATTTAACTGCATAACATGATCTTGTCTTACAGCATGTTCAGATGAACATGCAGCGAGCTTATGTATGTTTCTGCTTTCAGAGTCTCGATGCTTACTCTTTTGAACATTTTTGCAACGTGACACAGAGTCTGATTCTGTAATGTTTTAAGTCTGCGTTCTTTGTCTGACAGTTCTTTCTCTTTTTCTCGCTGATGTCAGACTGATGCTTTGAATGCAATTTCTGATCTTACTACTGCTAAGTATATCTGTCTTGCTTTTGTGAAGATTGTTTCTCATGTAAAGACTTTAAGTCAACTAAGTGCTAGCATTCATGTGACGTGATTCGCTTTGATTTGATGAAGATGCGCGTCTCATTGCAATTTCATGTTCAGTTGTACTTTCAGAACTCGCACGTTTGATTTCAACTTAATAACTGAGCTTTCTATTTATATGCTAGTCATCATGTCAAATCTCTTTGATTTTCTGATGAAGTGCGTAAGTTCATACTTTTCTGATGCAAATGTTGCGTCATGAGTGCAAGCTCATTTCATGCAAACATCATGCACTTTGCTCAGTGTTTTGCAAATTTCTTCAATGAATTTATTGTATGCTAGAATGTTAATGTCATTTACAAAGTTAAGCACTTCGATCTTAATTTTCAGTGCTTCACACTTCTCAATTAAACTTGCATTGAAGAATAGAAAGAGAATCAATGAGATGAGAAACTTCTGTGATATGTCTGCATTTACCTCGCGCATGTCACTTGTTTGCTCATCAAATCTCAGCGATGTTTCTCGATTCTTAAGAAAGCTGCATGCTCATTCAACTATGTAGTCTGAAGTTCTTTTCATTTTCAAAGTATGCAAAAGTCTGACGTGCAAGACTCAATTGAATGCTTCGATGATGTCTAGACTTAGCATGAACGCTACGTATTTGATTTTGCAGTCTCATATCATGTGAATCTGATCTACTAGTAGATTTAATGTCGAGATCACGAATCGCTTGCATCTTGCTTTCATTTGAGCATCAGATAGCATGTGATGAGTCTCAGCTATATCACTCAGTCTTTTAATCATGATCAACTTCAAAGCTTTTTTCATAATATTAAACAAAGCAATGAATCAATATGTCTTTGAATCAATATAATCACTCTTCTTCGATTTGCATAGTACTATTGTTTGAGTCTTTTTGAACTGCTTCAAATGATATCTGTGTGTTACACATGCGTTGAATAAACTCGTCAGTATTGAGATCAGTTTTGCAAGATCTGTCTGCAGCACTTTGTTTGAAATGTTTGAGATATTTGATGCTTTGTCTGCTTTTATTCTTTTGATTGTCTGTCTCACTTCATCTTTTGAGATGCGTAAGTCAAATGACATTGTCAAGAGTATAAATGAGTTTGCGATGTTGTTGATGTTTGTCTGAGAAAATGAAAGAAAGAATTTTTCTCGTAATATCTCGATTTTTTTCTTGAACGTTGTTATCATTTGATCAGTGTCACTTCACTTCAGTGATGAAAACTGAGAAAGTTTTTTAGATAGCTGACTTTCGATTCTGACTCATTTTGCGAAGCATCATATCGACTTAAGTGCATCACTCAGCTCATGCATTTGTGATCTGAAATGTGCGCGCTTCGCTTGTCAAATGATCTTGTTTTTATGATCATTGTGTTTCAGATATTCATTTCATGCATCTAGTGTGCTTTGTATTTTTCATACAATTCGCAGTCATCTTGATTTCATTACTATCTTTGAGCAGTTTGAATTTCAGAAGTTCTTTGCTCAACTTGATGACTTTGTCAAAAGAATAAATTTCTCAATGATCTTCTGTAACATCTTGATAACTTTGCACATTCTTTCGTTCATCATTGTCTTGCTGTTTAAAGAACGGTTCAACGAAAGATGCATACGCAGATACACGCTCAATGCTTCTATGTTCATTTTCTTTCATAATCATCGAGTTGAAGACTGTACTGAAGTTGTTTGTAGACAAAGTTTTATGACAATCGAAAGATGATTCAATTCTTAATGCAGATCAATGTGTATCTTGCACTTGCGTGTCATGAACTGTATTTTCTCGCTGTTAAAGACTAAATCAATAGTTGTAAACTGATTGTGAGTCTTGCAAGTAATAATGTCTGATTTCAGCAATAATTTCAGCTTAGTGTTAGTAACGATGTCAAGTAAACTGTTGATCGCTGCATGTTGAGTGAAGCATCTTCATTTCTCTCAATGAGAGTGATGTAGATTGAAATCTCTCATGATCAATTGTTTGCAGTCGTCTTTAAGTAGCTCACTCAAGCGAGAAATGATTGAAGATCTCTTTATAAATGTAAAGAACAGTGAACATGAATTGTAGACATTTATAAGTTGCAACGTCTGCGTTTTATCATCTGTGTTGTGAGTTAATATTCTGATTAAGCAGATGTCTGACTCAGCTGTTTCTATCATTCATTAATTGAGTCTTAAGCATTTGTTCACATATATGCATGTTCTTGACTGTGATGACGTGTTTTTCACTAGATAAAAGAAGTTGTGAGCTGAGTTAAATGATTGAGTGTCGTTAATGTTGCAACTCTGCTTCTGTATGACTACGATGTTGAAATCACGAACTTCTCTGTCAATTAGAAATGATTTCTGAATTTTCAATGATTTTCTGATGTTGTACTGCAGTATTTGTAGAAAAGATTGTTTTATCATAAAGTTATTTATAACTGTTGTTGACTCTGCAAAGAGAAGACTCTTTGAATGCTCTCAATCATTGAGAGTCTGTCTCATCTTCTGATTTGTCGTTTTTAACTCTGCTTAAGTAACGTCTCATCTGAGTCGCTACTTACGTAAGAGAAATGATCAACGCGTCTCTTCTTGACTTTTATCATCTGTCATGTTGATTCATGAGCGACTAGACTGCGTGTTTTTAGCACAACTGTCGTTGAGCTTGACGAATTCGTTGAACTGAGAGAGTTCGTGAACTTCAAAGAGTTCGTTGAATTCGAAGAGTTCATTGAACTTGAAGAGTTCATTGAATCTGCAAAGCTTGAAGACAGTGAAGAGTTCAAGAATTATGAGAATGTGCAATTGTATTTAGACGCTTCTGAATATTTGAACGATCTGTTTCTATAGATTTCAAACGCTTGTTTCATCTGCTGTCATCATTTGAAACAGATGCATCTTCAGAATTCGTGATTTTCGTTGCAATTAACACAACATCTTTTATTCAAAGATGTCACGCATTTCTTGATGTGATGTTTGTCTGTGCACTTGATGCAGCGTTGATTCTTTCTGCAGAATCTGATCATGTGATCAAATTCTTGACATCTGAAGCACTATGTGATGCAACAGTTCTTCTTGAACAGTTTACATGCACATTCATGATATGCATTTAACATACTCATGTTTATCAGTTGATTCATCATCGCTTCGATTGCTATCTTTACGATGAGCGATGAATGAGTCTTTTCGCTCTCTGTTACTTTCTTGAGTCAGACTATTCTTAGAATCTTCAGATTTTCATGAAGTCTTGCGTTATTCTTTATCAGCTTTCTAATGACTTTCTTCTGATTGTTCATGTTAATTGTAGTGCGCATCTCATGTGTCAGCACTGCAAAGATTCGTTGCAATATGCGCATCAAGTTCATAATTTCTTTTGCTCATTCTTGAGTCTTTTTCAGATTTGCTCATGCATCTGAGCTGACTGCGTGAAGAGAGATGTCTTTGCTACTCAGCTTGCAAAGAGACATGATCAGATCTCATTGACTCGTTGACACATCTGCTATTCTCTGAAAAATCTGCTTGACAATCTTCTTCTGCATCTTCTTTATTTCTTCTCTATCTGCTATCTTTATCATGACTTCATGTTTCTTGTGAAGCGACGATGATCTCTCTCTGAGACGTTGCTCTCTCATTGATAGTTCTTCTCTTGTCATGTTTGCTCATGACATGATTTTTGATGAGAAACGCGTATTTCTCTGCATTTGTAACTGCTTGCTTAGCAGTTGAACTGATGTCTTCAGTTTCTGTACGTTTTTCGTGATGAACGCGTTCTGAGTCATGTGATGTTTTTCTTCTGAATCGAGTTGAAGATGACACATCAGCTCTCATGCTATTTCTTTTCACAAGTAATCTTTGCTCATCTCTTTCTCTAATGTTGATGTCTTTATTAGTAGATCGATAATGTCAGCTATCTTCTCTTCATCGTTGCATGAACGTTGCAACTTCGCGTCGCTGTTTTCTTGTGACATGTCAACGTCACTTGCAATCATCTTTGAACTTGCATTGCTGCAACTCATGCAATTCATCGTTGTTTGATCATTCTCTAGATTCACTCTGCCTTGCATGTAGTGCTCTTTTTCAAGATTTGTTGTGCATGTGTTGTGATTGTTGTTTAAATCTGATTCAAACATACATATGCATAATACATAAATATTATTTGAAACAGTTTAAAAAGACTCAGACAATAATACTATGCAAATTGAAGAAAAACAACTATATTGATTCAAAGATGTATTGACTCATTGCTTTACTTAATATCATGAACAAAGCTTTAAAGTCAATTATGATCAAAAGATTAAGTGATATAATCAAGACTCATTGCATGCTATTTAATGCTCAAATGAGAGCAAGATGTAAGTAATTCATGATCTTAATGTTAAATTTACTGATAAATTAAGTTCACACAGTATGAGATTGCAAAATTAAATATGTAGCGTTCATGCTAAGTTTAAACATCATTAAAGTGTTTAAATGAGTTTTACACATCAGACTTCTGCATATGCTGAAGATGAAAAGAACATCAAGTTACATAATTGAATGAACACACAGCTTTCTAAAAGATTAAGAAACATCATTAATATTTGATGAATAAATGAGTGATATACGTAAGATAAATGCAGACATATTGCAAAGATTTCTCATTTCATTGATTCTCTTTCTATTCTTCAACGTAAGTTTAATTAAAAAATGCAAAGCATTGAAAATTAAAATCAAAGTGCTTGACTTCATAAATGATATTAATATTCTAGTCTACGACAAATTCATTGAAGAAATTTGCAGAACATTGAGCAAAGCACATTATGTCTGCATGAAATGAGTTTGCACTCATGACGTAACATTTGCATCAGAAAAGTATGAATTCACACATTTCACTAGAAAATCGAAGAGATTCAACATGATGATTAGCATATAAATAGAAAGCTCAGTTATTAAATCAAAATCAAACATATGAATTTTAGAAGTGCAACTGAACATGAAACTGCAATGAGATGTGCATCTTTGACAAATAAAGATGAATCACGTCACAAGAATGCTGACACTTAGTCATCTTGAAGTCTTTACATGAAAAGCTATCTTCACAAAAGTAAAACAAGTATACTCAGCAGTAGTGAGATCAGAAATTGCATTTGAAGCATCAGTTTAACATCAACGTAACAAGAAAAATGAGTTGTTGAGCAAAAAATGCAAATTAGAAACACTTCAGAATCAAATTCTGCATCATGTAGCAAAAGCATTTAAAAGAGTAAGCATCAAAATTCTAGAGACAAAAACATATATAAACTCGTTATATATTCATTTGAACATGTTATAAAACAAGATCATGTTACATAGTTGAGTCAATGATTGAATGTAAGAGATCAGACAAGCATGCAAATTAATACATGTTCATTTGATGAGAGTTAATTACATCATTTCTTACTTATTCATCATCAAGAAAATAGTACTTCTGAATGTTTTCATTCAAAAAGATGTAAAGATACAGTTAAGATGCAGATGATGCACTCTCTTCTTCACAATGATTTCAACAAGCAATAGCATTGCAATAGCGCAGTATCACAAAGATCAATGAAATCAACAATAAGAAAAGTACAAAGAATGTGTTGCAAATATTAATGCAATTTCAGCACAAAGATTGCATCTGAGTAATAAAATGATAAAGATGCATGATGATTTCAGAAAGCAGAAAACACTCTTGCAATGTATATCAGAATTGAATGCATAAATCTGAATGTTTATCTGCATTCTAAAAATGTTTCAGACATGAATAGTTCATGATGTGACTGCAAATAAAGTTATTAGACAATGAAACATGTATTTATGCACTGCTTGAACTGATTGCATCTGCGATCAAGAATGTTACAAGATGCTGATTTCTTGAATTTAATTTTTTTTCCCTTCATTAAGTGCATGCAGTTTATGACTATGACATTGTCTAGACGCTGTGCATATGTTAGGTTACATGTATCTTGATCAAAGTTGCTGCTTTATATCTTCTCATTGATTAATCACATCAATAGTTTGCTGATTTCTTGAACTATTGAATAATCATCATCATTACGAAAAGTCTTAAAGCAGTAGCAAAAATAATGATGAAAATGAAGTTTTTAAAGCAATTTAAAATGACTAAAACACTCATTCTTTAACATGCAATCAACATGAACAAATTTGATACATAGTTTCAAAACTCATTGTTTTGACTGTGTGAAGCAGTCATATAAACTGCGAGTGATTTTCTACTTCAGAGAGTTTTATTCACTCAATACAAATAGCAAAAAGTTTCTCATGAGTTAATTTGATTGATGTCATAAAAATGTATGAATTTATTATTATTATTAATTGAGAAGATTACTTCTTTATTTGAAAGTCTTTTTATCTTCTGAATAATTGTGAGTAAACATTCAATGAATATCATCTCATCAACTTTGTTGTCAAAGAATTACATGTACTGTCATATGTGATATTTCAATGTTAATATCAAGAACTTTATGTTATAAATTTGCATAAAACGAATCATATGAGTGTATTTTAACTAGAAGTTCAAAGCTGAAGAAGAAAGAAGATGCAACACGTCGTGAGTTTTACTCATGAAGGCACGCTAGATTGCTAGCGTGTCAACATCAGTTCTATACTAGTTTATAATAGTCTGACATGATCTATGTTAGACTAACTTGAAGTGCATGATCACAACATTACTTCTCTTCTTCATTTAGCAATGTTCTCATTGCTGCAGTTTGATCAATCTTTCTTAAGTTGATTTCTATCTTGACTTGTTCAAATATCATTCATGAAAGTTATTTACAATCTTCAAGCATTCTTCAAATTCACTTTCATTGACGTTGTATCAATGTAGATTGACGTTGTATTCTTTTCAATTAACACGATATTGTAGTCATTTATCTCGTTCGTAGTGTCTGAAGTTCAGTATGTTCTTCATCTTTTATTCATCTTCATCGTCAATCACTATAAAGTTAAACGATTCATTTTATTGTTCATTCAGCGAGTTTTTTGAATCTAGTTGCAGCAGATTTGATGCAAACTCTGAATGTATCTTCATAGTCAATGATAGTTTCAGTCGATAAGCATGTTCAATCTCAATCAGAATCTTGAAGAGTTCTAGCATTTTATCGTTTAGCTTCTTTGATGATCGTGAGATCATTATGTTTCTAGAATTCAGAAACATCATGTCATTTATCTTGTAAATCATTTTCTTTTGATGCTTGTTAATCTATTTCTTCATTGTGACTCTGACTCTTGTCAAGACTTGCTTGATCAATGCTAGTGATCATTTCATGTGTTCAAATATATTCTCTGCTTTGTCTGCTTCGATTCTAGCTTGAGTGATCTCATATTCGATTGAGTTCGAATCGAAGCTCATATGAGAGTGAAAGTTCTTATTCAGAAAGAACATTGACTGTTCAATTGACGACAAAATAGCATTGTTATCAACGAATTCAATCATGAATAATCAGACGAATCAATCATCTTGCATATATGAGCAGTAGCTTCGTAGATATCATTCTACATTCTGATTCACTCTTTCTGTCTGATCATCAATCTGAGAATGATAATCGATGAATAGTTTCATCTTGATGTTTAGTCTCAGACATAAAGACTTTCAGACAATCAATATGAATTGTGAATCACGATCGAACATTATTGATCTTGATAGTTCATGAGTTCAGAAGATTCATATCAACAGTAGCTTGACTGTTTGTTCTACGAAGATTTCTTCGTCATCTGATCAACACAATATATAGTGTCATTTCTTAGACAATCGATCTATGACTGTCAGAATCACGTTGCTTTCATCACTTTCTGATAGATTGATAATGAAGTTTAATGATATGTTCTGTCATCATTGCTTGAGTATGAGCAATGACTTCAGCAGTTCATTGATTCAATCTCTCAATGCTTTTGATCTATGATAAACGTAACAGTTTCAAATGTAGCGCTTGATTATCATTCTCATCTTCGATCAGCAATATGATCATCTCAGCAAGTTCAACGTTCAATTCATGTCAGAATGATCATTGATTGAAAGATCATGTGCTTTTCTTATCAATAAAATGATCATTGAATGAGAAATTTATAGTCTATCATCTTTTCAGAGTACTTCATCAAGTACTTTGCAATTGTCTAGATTAATATCTTGACAAGTCTTTCTATTCTGTTTCATGATTATTTGAATATCAAAGCACAGTTGATTCATTTGATTTTTGACTATAATCTGATTCTGAATAAAAATCATCTCTTCAATCGAATTTTGATTAGCTTTTGATTCAAGTTTCAAATCTGAGTCAGATCTTGATCAGCTTTCTGATCATCTTTTATTGACTGAAGTTCAAATCTGTCTTCTGACAATAGCATTTGATGCTGATATAGCTTATGATCATTGTTTGCTTCAACTGACTTGATGTCTGACATTCTGATCAGCACGTTGACTTTCAGATTCTGTTTTCTCGACTGATATATGATCTTGAAGTTATATTCAGATAACTTCTCAGCTCATTTAGCTTGTCATCTGATTAGTTCTTTGATGATCATGAAGTACTTCAAATTCAGATGATCGATGAAAATCTTAATCAAAATATTCATACATTTCAATTTGAGACATCAGTGCTTCAAGCAGCAAATGATGATCAGCAGTTTCTTGTCATAAATCTCGTAGTTGCATTCTGTGAAAATCATGTTCTTGCTATAGAAGATCATTGAATGTAGAATGTCTTCATCATCATACTGAGACAATACTTCGTCGTTGACATAGTTCAAGAAGTCAGTTTTCAGAATAACTTCTCTGATCAAGTCAAAATGCTTCAGAATGAGAACTGTCATTACTTGTTGCTTCAATTCTTCAAAGATCATCTGACAGATCTTTGTTCATTCAAAGAAATGATCTTTTCAAGTCAGCTTTATCATGAATCAAGTGATCTTTGAAAAGTTCTTTATGAATCGTCGATAAAAATTGCAGAAGTCAATGAAAATCTGCACATAAGTCAACGATTGAGACACTTTTCAGTCTTGAATCACATCTACTTTTCAAGAATTCATTCGCAGATCATTGATGAATATCAGTAGTTCAAGAAATAAGATTTTCTGAATCTTGAATTCGCACTTGTCAATGTTTATCTGTAGATCGACTTCACGAAGCTTCTTTAGCACTTCTTTCACATGAGTTCTATGTTCTTTCAATGTCTTACTGTAGATGAGAATATCATTCAAGTATGTCTGACAGAATTTATGCAGACAGTTGAACAATACATTGTTGATATAGTGCTGAAAGAAAGCAAATTCATTGATTAATTTAAAAAGCATTACTCTATACTTGTAAACGTTGAAGAAAGTAACAAAAGTAGTTAAATCTTCGCTTTCTGAACTCATGCGCAGTTTATTGAACGTGATGATAATGTTAAATCAAGTCAGATACTTACTGTCTTGAATTCAAGCTAGTACTTCGTCTATTAAGAGTATTGAATAATGATTTCTTTTGATCAAAGCATTCAGTTTTTGATAGTTCATACAAAAGCAAAGACTATTATCTTTCTTTTCAACAAACAGTATTGACGAAGCAAAAGAAGCTTTGCTAAGTGTGATGAACTTTTTCTTCAAATTCTCTTCTAAATACTCTTTGATCTTCTGCAACTTGTAGCTCGACATGAAATATAATTGACTTTTAAAGAATTGATTCTCTTCTTCTAATTTAATCTTATAATTGTATGATCAATGCAAGAGCAACTGCGTTGTCTTTTCTCTATCAAAAACATTCAGAAAGTCAAGATAAATTATTAAAAGCTTCTTTTTCAGTTCATTTAATGACATGACAGAGATCATTTTATTCAGTTTCGCGAAATCTTCAACTGAACTAAGCGCTTTGTTGATTTCATTAATGATCAAGAAGAAGATCTTGATCTTCTTATTCTTGACTAGAGTTTAATATGCAGCGACTTTAATCATGATAATATTGATGAGTCTCTTTGTCTCAGTTGACTGAAAGAAACAAAGTTGATTAAGATCAACTTGAATGCTTTGCTTTGTTATGAAAGCAGATTCAATGAATCGAGCAGATTTAATGAATCTATTCACTGATTTCTGATTCATGAGTCTCTTCAAGATGATTGTTGATGTAACAATCAAGTTCAAGTTCTTTCATTTCATTTTGCAGATCTTGTTTGATTCAGATCTGTGAAATGCTGA
>JAABUK010004028.1_pt1 | contig 24358 bp, 18 predicted proteins | sample 5559141 | NCBI WGS metagenome assembly JAABUK01 (sample SAMN10711869, study PRJNA513367) | rock metagenome | isolation source: Antarctica rocks | place: Antarctica: Victoria Land, Pudding Butte nord | collected 2016-01-03
TTTCCGGCTTGACGTCGCGATGGACGATCCCGCGCCGGTGGGCCGCCTCCAGGGCCCTGGCCACGTCGGCGAGGATCGCCAGCGCCTCGCGCTCGGCGACCGGCCCCCTGGCCAGCATCCAGGCGGCCAGGTCCGGCCCGGCCACGTACTCCAGCACGAGGTAATGGACGCCCTCGTCCTCGTTCAGCTCGATGTAGTTGGCGACCCTCGGGTTGTCGACCTCGGCCAGGAGCCTGGCCTCCTTGTGGAACCGGAGGAGCGACTCCGGCCTGGCCGCGAGCGAGGCCCGGAGCACCTTGACGGCGACCGGCGAGCCGTCGGCGAGGTCCAGGCCCCGGTAGACGGTCCCCATCCCCCCCCGCCCGAGGCGCTCGATCAGCTGGAATCGGCCGAGGCGGTCGCGGGCCGGCGGCTCGTCCTCGCCGGTCGCCCGGCCCTCGCCGTCGAAGCCGGTCGTCACCGAGGAGTCGGAGACGGGCCCCGAGGCCTCGACCTGGGTGGCCCTGGTCGCGACGACCTCGGTGCCGAGCCGCGCGGCCACCACCCTCGCCGGGGGCCTGGCCGAGGGGTCGGCGTCGAGGAGGGCCGTCGCGAGCCGGCTGGCCTCGCCCCCGGCCGGGTCCCTCAACCCGCCGAGCCGCCAGTCGAGGATCGCCCCGAGGGCGTAGAGGTCGGAAGCCTGGGTCGGCTCGCCGCCCCCGGCCAGCTCGGGCGCCAGGCACGAGGCATCGAGCCCGCCGAGTGGCTCGGCCTCCTCGGGCCCGAGGTCCAGGCCGAGCCAGTCCAGCACGAGGTCGGCGGGCCGAGCCCCCCGCTTGCGGATCAGGCCGGGCAACACCCGGGCCGAGGCGAGCCCGAGGCGGTGCCCCGCCGCCAGCGACGACGCCAGCGCGATCGTCAGGGGGATGACCTCCGACTCCTCGCGGCCCGATTCGATCAGGCTCGGCCCGTCGACCCACTCCAGGGCCAGGTAGGGCGAGCTTCCCTCCATCTCCAGCCCGACGATCCGGCGGGCCGAGGGGTGGGAGATCATCAGGGCCACCCGGACCCGGCGCGTGAGGCTCGCCCAGCGGGCCGGGTCCTTCCGGGCGCCGGAGAGCAGGACCATCTCGATCGCCGAACCGTCGGCCCGATCCGCCGCGCGATAACGCACGCCGTCGCGGCCCGCGCCGAGCTGGCTGATCAACCGATAACGGCCGAAACTCATGGACGGCCACCACCCAAACAAGCGGTACGGACGGGTCGAGCCGGGGCCGCGACCGAGGCGACGACCCAGCATGAACGATCCTCGGCCCGCCCTCAAGGGTTTCGCCGGGGCGGGCCTGAGATCGGCCTGGCCCGCCCCCGGGGGCGGGGCGAGTTTCGCAAGTCGTGTCTGGCGTTGCGGGTAGGTTTCGATTAGCATCTCGTACCTTCACGCGGTCGGCGCCGGTCCGGGGCCCTTGGCGGCGGGTTTCTCGCGGGTTTGCGAACCCTGGAGAGATTCCGACGCCCGAGTCCGTCCCATTGGGGAGGAGACCACTCCTCGCCTCGCCGGGGAGCCCCGCCCCTCCGGCGATCCGGGGGCCCTTCGCCCGGGTGGAGGTCTCCCTGACGTATCCCGCCCCGGCCTCTTCGAGCGACAAGGTAGAGCATGACGACGACGACCACCACGACCACCACTCAGCCCGAGTCGGCCGGCCTCGCCTGGCCTTCCCTGATCTGGATCGGACTCCTCCACGTGGGGGCGTTGCTCGCGTTCGTCCCCGCCTTCTTCACCTGGCAGGCGGTCCTGCTCTGCGTGGTCCTGCACTGGGTGACCGGCGGCTTGGGGATCACCCTGACCTACCATCGCCTGCTGACCCACCGGAGCTTCGAGGTCCGGCCGAAGTGGATCGAATACGTGATGACGGCCCTCGGCTGCTCGGCCTCCGAGGGCGGGGCGATCGGCTGGGTCGCCGACCACCGGGCCCACCACGCCCATTCCGACGAGCCCGACGACGTCCACAGCCCGAATCGCGGCTTCGGCTGGGCCCACATGTTCTGGTGGATGACCCCGGACATCACCTCGATCCACACGCCCGAGTATTACAAGAAGTGGGCCCCGGACCTCTACAAGGACCCGGTCCACCGCGTGATGGACAAGTATTTCATCCTCATCCCGATCGCCGGGGCCATCGCCCTCTTCGCGATCGGTGGGATGCCTTACCTGGTCTGGGGCTTCTTCGTCCGCACGGTCTTGGTCCTCCACGCGACCTGGCTGGTCAACTCGGCCACGCACGTCTGGGGCTACCGGACCCACGAGACCCGCGACACCTCGACCAACCTCTGGTGGGTTGCCCTGGTGACTTACGGCGAGGGATGGCACAACAACCACCACGCCTTCCAGACCTCGGCCCGGCACGGGATGCGGTGGTGGGAGGTCGACGTGACCTATTTAACCATCAAGCTGATGTCGTTCGTCGGCATGGCCCGGAACGTCAAGATGCCCAAGCTGACCCACGCCGCGCCGATCGCCAGCCGCAAGGCCCCGGCCCGCACCGACGCGAAGGTGAAGAAGGCCAAGGCGAGCCGTCCCCTTGACGGCGAACCCGAACTGATGGCCAACCCGGCCTGATCGGGTCGCAGGGACGTCGAACACAGCCGGAAGCCGGGCGGGGTGAGATTCCCCTCCCGGCTTCGGCTATTTGTCGACCGGCGATCGAATGAGCTTGTATCGGCGGCCGAGAGGCCGGATGATGGGGCCTCGAAATGCGGCCCTAGCTCAACGGCAGAGCAGGGGACTCATCAAGAATGGTGGCGCCGGGGGGCAACCCCCGGACGCGATCCGGGTGAATTGCGGGAACCCTAAACCGTCCGAGGGTTTGCGACTCCGGCGGCAAGGCAATCCGCAGCCAAGCCTGGTCGGGCTAAGGTGGCCAGGAAGGTTCAGAGACTAGCGGGGTGAGTCCCAACAATAACCCCCGCCCAGAGCGCCCGGCCTCCCCTCAGAGCCTCCCGCCCGGACCCGTTCGGTCTCGATCGAGACGAGCGGGGTGGTCGCGAGGGGATTGGGGAGGGTGAGATAGTCCGAGCCTCGCGGAAACGCGGGGATGCCTCGAATCCCTTGGTTGCAGGTTCGAATCCTGCGGGCCGCACTGTCCGGTAGAGCCGTGGTTGAGGGGAGGAAGATCGCTCGCGAACGGGGTTGACCCCCGGCCCGACCTCGGGTATCAGATCGACCGAGGCCGTTGTTCTCGGCCCGCCGGGTGGATTCCGCTCGATGGATCGGGCCGGGTCCACGGTCCTCGGCGATCGCGAGTCCCCTCGTTTGGCGAGGCCTCCGACCCATCGCCGGGATCGCTCCCCTCGTCCGGCCAGACCTCCAGGGAAGGAGTTCGCCGTGCCGCCTGTCTCTCCGGGGACCGTCTCGGACCCCGACCGCCACGGCCGACGAGCCGTCTGGATCGCCGCCTTGATCACCATCATTGGCGCAGGCCTCGTCTACGCCGACAAGGCCGCCGAGGACCGCAGCGCCTTCATCCGATGGCGTCATCAGGTCCTGGAGATGATGAGCGGGACGAACATCTACGACGAATATTACTTCCCCAACCCCCCGATCATGCCGCTCACGCTCTACCCGATCATGAGCCTCCCGCCGGTCGAGGGGGCGATGATCTGGTTCACGCTCAAGGCGGGGATGGCCGCCGCCGCCTTGCTGATGTGCCTGAGGATGGTCCGCCTGGGAGACCGGCCGGTGCCTTCCTGGGTCCAGGCGATGATCGTGCTGTTAAGCCTCCGGCCGATCATGAGCGACCTGCACCACGGCAATAACAACCTCTTCATCCTCTTCCTCGTCGCGTCGACCCTGACGGCCTGGCGGAAGGGGTACGACGTCCTCGCCGGACTGATCCTGGCGTACGCGATCGCCTTCAAGGTGACGCCCGGGCTGTTCCTGCTCTACTTCGCCTACAAGCGGTCGTGGCGGACGGTCGGGGCGACAGTCCTCGGCATGGGGATCTTCCTCCTGATCGTGCCGAGCCTCTTCCTCGGCCCCGCGTTCAACGGGGTCTGCCTGGGGACCTGGTGGAACAAGATCCTCAGCCCCTACGTCGACAACGACGTGGCGAGCAAGCAGGAGATGAACCAGTCGATGGTCGGCGTCCTGACCCGGCTCCTGACCGAGACCCGCGGCGGCAGCGGGCTCCGCTACGAGGTCCAGCAGCACGTCAACCTCGTCGCCTGGAACGGCCGGGTCGTGGTCAAGCTGATCAAGCTCCTCTCGATCGGGCTCGTCGGCCTGCTCGCCTGGCTCTGCCGGACGAAGACCGAGCGTCGCGACGACCCGCGGCTCCTCGGGGAGTTCGCGCTGGTGGTCCTGACCATGCTGATCGTCTCGGAGCGGAGCTGGAAGCATCATTATGTGACCCTGCTGCTGCCTTATACTTACCTGGCCTACCGGGTCGGCGTCGGCGGGCTCGCCAAGTCGACCCGCTGGGCCCTCGGTGGGGTCCTGATCCTCTCGGCGTTCCTGATCGCCACGACCTCCAGCGAGGTTGGCGGCTTCTTCGCCAGGGGGCAGGGGCACAAGATCGCCCAGGCCTATGGGATGTTCTTCTGGTCGGGCGTGGTCCTCTACGCCGCGATCGCCTGGCGGGTCCGCGTCGAGGGGAAGGTCGCGCCGGGGACGATCGGCCTCGGTGCCGAACCTCCCTCGCTCGCCCTGCAAGGCCCGCATTCGCGGCTCGCGACTCTTGTTCGACGCGACTGAAAATCGCCCCCGCGGGGCGCTTGAATCCGCCACCGAGAATCACGACGCATCCAAGGATGGATAGTCCGGTTCGCCGCCCTTCGCGGGTGGTTCCCTTTCCGAACGATGGCCAAGGAGGGCCAAAGCCATGAATCCTTCCCGACCGAAGCGCCAGCCGAGGATCGCGACGATCGCCGCCGAGCCGCTGGAGACCCGCCAGATGCTGACCGGCGGGGTCGGCTCGACCTTCGCCATCATCCCGGCCACGATCTCCAAGGCCGGCGGCACCGCCTCGGTCTCGTTCACGCTCAACCCGGCCTATTTCACCGACCCGGGCCACAAGCCGTTCACGCTCGGCCTGGACATCGCGCCGGGGGCCAACTCGACGGTCAACCCGGCGATCCGTTCGGTGACGACCCCGACCGGACAGGTCCTCAACGTCACCCACGCCCACTTCGACTCCACCGTCAAGCGGACCGGCGTGCAGTCGTCGAACCCGCAGTCGACCGCCGCCCTGGTGACGATCCCCGGCCTCCCGGCCGCCTCGGCCAAGTCGATGGTCTACAAGGTGAACGTCGCCGGGCTCCAGAAGACCTCGGGGACCGTCCTCGTCGGCTTCTACCTCCCCGGCGACGCGGACGGGAGCGGGACGGTCAACCAGGCCGACCTCAACGCCATCAAGTACGCGCTCAACACCTCCGCCAGCGACACGACGGGGAAATACTCCTTCGACGCCGACGCCAACCGCGACGGCAAGATCAACGCGGTCGACCTGGCCCTGGCGACCCGGAACCTTGGCATCGGCACGACCGTCTCGCCGGTCATCTCGGCCAACGTCTCCCCCTCGCAGATGGTCGACCCGGCCCATCGCGTGACCAACATGAATCACGTCATCGTCACCGGCGCGGCCACGCCGGGCTCGACGATCGCCTACACCGAGACCGGCAACCTCCCGATCAGCACCGTCACCGACAAGGCGGGCAATTACGCGGTCAACCTCCCGCTCCTGACCGGGACCAACTCCTACAGCGTGAAGACCTCCGACGCCTTCAACCAGAAGATCAGCGGGACGATCAACTCGATCACCTACACGCCCGGCGCCGTCGCCCCGACGACCCCGGCGGCCGCCGCGACGACCACCATCAACACCGCCTGAACCGGCCATTCACGGGCGATCGGGCGATTCGATCCGCCCGATCGCCCGGTCGACCGAGCGCCGGACTTCCGGGTCGACGTCCTCGACGGCCGCCCGGAGGGCGGGCAAGGCGGCGGCCAGCCCGATCCGCCCGAGGGCCCAGGCCGACGCCCCCCGGATCACCGGGTCGGCGTCGGAGAGGCGGGCGATCAGGACCGGCAGGGCCTCGGCGGCTCGCCGGGTCCCCAGGATCAGCGCCGCGTTGCGGAGCAGGCCCGAGCGCTTCGAGCGGGCCAGCGCCGTCCCCCGGATCGACCGGGCGAACGTCGTCGGGTCCTCGGCGAGCCAGTCGAGGAGGTTGGGGTTGGTCAGCTCGGCCCGGGGTTCGAGCTCCGGTTCGGAGCCCGGCGGGGCCTTGCGGTTCCAGGGGCAGACGTCCTGGCAAACGTCGCAGCCGAAGGCCCAGCCGTCGAGCGCCTCGGCCGCCTCGTCGGGGATCGGCCCTTTGTGCTCGATCGTCCAGTAGCTGATGCAGCGGCGGGCGTCGAGCTGGTAAGGGCCGTCGAACGCGCCGGTCGGGCAGGCGTCGAGGCACCGGGTGCAGGTCCCGCAGTGGTCGGCCTCGAAGGGCGCGTCGTATTCCAGTTCGATGTCGAGCAGGAGCGAGCCGAGGACCGTGAAGCTCCCCGCCTTGCGGTCGATCAGGCAGGTGTTCTTGCCGATCCAACCCAGCCCGGCGAGCCTGGCGAAGTCACGCTCCAGGATCGGCGCGGTGTCGCAGGTCGACCGGCCCGCCACGCCGGGGCACTCGGCCCGGACCCAGCCGAGCAGGGCGTCGAGCTTCCGCCAGAGGACCTCGTGGTAGTCGCCCCCTCGGGCGTAGCGGGCGACCTTCCCCCCGGTCGGGCCCGGCGGCGTGGGGTCGGGCCGTCCATAAATCATCCCCGCGACGACGACCGATCGGACCCCTTCGAGGACGTTCCGGGGGTGGCGCTTCGCCTCGGCGTGGCGGCGGAGGTAGGCCATCCCCGCCTCTCGCCCCTTCGCCAGCCATTCCAGGTAGCGACCGATCCCCGGCGGCTCGACGGCGGGCGCGATGCCGACGAGGTCGAAACCCAGGCGACGGGCCTCGGCCTTGAGCCTCGCGGCCAGCCCCGGCCGGTCCGGTTCGGGGTCAGACCCGGAGGGCGACGGAGTCCTTGACGCCGAGGTTTTCATAGATCTGCCGGGTCGCGTCCGACTTGTTCAGGGTGTAGAAGTGGATGCCCCGGGCCTTGTGATCGAGCAGGTCGCGGCATTGCTCGGTCGCCCAGTGGATGCCGACCTTGGCGATCGCCTTGTCGTCCGAGCAGCGGCCCACGGCCCTCTGGAGCGTAGCGGGGAACCGGGCCCCCAGTGCCAAGTCGGCCATCCTCGCCATCCCGCCTCGCGAGTTGACCGGCATGATCCCCGCCAGGATCGGCACGCGGATCCCCGCGACCTCGCAGCGCTCCTGGAAGTCGTAGAAGTCGCGGTTGTCGAAGAAAAGCTGGGTGACGATGTAGTCGGCCCCGGCGTCGACCTTCCGCTTGAGGTGGTCCATCTCCTTGAGCCGGTTGGGCGAGTCGGGGTGCCCCTCCGGGAACCCGGCCACGCCGATCCCGAAGCAACGCGGGCCGAACGCCTCCGGCCTCCCCCTGATGAACCGGACGAGGTCCTCGGCCGACTGGAAGGCGTCGTCGGAGCGCCGGTAGTCGGCGCGGTCGCGGGGGGGATCGCCCCGGAGCGCGAGGATGTTCTCGATCCCCGAAACGGCGTAGCGGTCGAGGATTGCGGCGAGTTCGGGCTCGGTGTGGCAGACGCAGGTCAGGTGCGAGACGGCCGTCAGGCTCGTCTCGCGCTGGATGCGGACGATCAGGTCGTGCGTCCGCTCGCGGGTCGAGCCGCCCGCGCCGTAAGTCACCGAGACGAAGGAGGGTTGCAGGGCTTCAAGCTGGGCGATCACCCCGAAGAGGTCTTCGGAGGCCGCGTCGGTCTTCGGCGGGAAGAACTCGAAGCTGAAGGTCGTCGGATGGTCCCGGAAGATGTCCAGGATGTGCATGGAAGCTGCCCCCGTCTCGCCTCGTCTCGGCCCGGCCCGTCGATCGCGAGAGGTCATGATATCCGATCGGACGCGGCGAAGGGAGGGAGGGTCGCGGCATCGGCGGGCGCGATCGGTCCTCCGCCCGCAAAGGTGCATCACCCCTCGATCCGTCGGGAGCTTTCCATTCGATTGGAGGTCGGGTTCGAGCGAGGCGAGGCCCGAATCGCGAGATGAAAAGGGGTCAGGAACCTTTTCGATAATCTGAATCGATTCCCGACCCCTTGAATTCCACGGGGCCCGCCAAAAGCGCAACGTCCTATTGCCCGTGAACGGCTACGTCATTTCCATTCAACCCGACATGCTATTGAGCGGACCGCCGCTGGCGTTGTTAGGGTCTTGCGAACCGATGAACGTGACGACGCCCGCCGCATCGACGTTGAAGATCTCGTAGTAGCCGCCGCCCACGATCAGGCCGGGCGAGATTGAGAAGTTCGGGCCGACTGTCATGCTCACTTGATAGCCGCCGTTGCCGTCTGGTACCGCGTTGAGGACCGAGCCGCCCCAACTACCAATAGCCCAGGTCGTCCCGTCATTGTAGAGGCCGTAATAGGCCCATCTTGAGTCTGGCACGCCGACGAACCCGGCGATGGCGTTGGCCAAATTCTGATAGAGGGCTTGCGTCTGTGGGTCGAGGTCGCCGGTCCCCCAGACAGTCACATCTGCGAAGGAAGGGGCTGGTGCCTGGGCCGCCGAAAGCGGCGTGCCACGGACGAAAACCGCGCCCGCAATCAGGGCCAACACGCCCGAGATGATCAGAACCAGACGGGTTGTTCGACGAGTCATGACGAGGAACTCCTGAACGGGTTCAATTGCCCGTGACCGTGATTGTAGTGGGTGTCCCGATTCCGTTGCTGCTGGTCTGCGTGAACGTGAACGACGGGGCAAGCGTGTAGATTACCGGATTACCATTCCAATCATTAATCTGCAATTTGAGCGTCTGCTTGTATTTCGTGAAAACATATCCTGGCGGATATGGATTGGGTTCGGTCGGATAAAATCCCCGTCTATCAGTATCTCTGGCCGCTGTGATAAATTTTTGGTCCATGATGGAGGTTCCACTGACTCCACCAAGAGTGACCGTCACGTCAATTTTGTTCCTTAACGTCAAGTTGAAAAAAGAGATCTCGATGAGGTCTTCCAAGGCTATGGCACCAGGCAGTGCGACCGGCCTGTTCCTACTGCACGTCACCGGGAAATTAAGAACGACCACGTCAGTTTTAAACCCGATGTTCCTGCCCGCACCATTATTGAGTTGATTCCAATTTGCCGTGAAAGGACCTTGGGGAAGTATGATTCCATCTGGTGGTGCCACCGTAATTGTGATCGTTGCGTTAACCGTGGCCGATTTCGGATTCGGGTTGGCCTGATCCTGCTGTGTCTGGAGTGGGACCATTGCAATGATTTGAAACGTGCCAGGGGTTCCCTCGATTGTATCCCATGATAAGCCGCCGAAGTCTTGCTCCCACACCGATGGTTGTCCGCTCTTGGTTCCACCAGTCTGACGATAGTTCCATGTTACAGATCCGCTTACCGTCCAAGGAGAGGGTGGGTCGCTCACTTTGTACGTGGCACCTCCTCCGTAGATCACCAGATTGCCTGGATAAATTGTCGAAACGGATATCGACAGCGAGGGTGGGTTCTGGGCTTCCGCAGTGCGACTCACCGACACGAGCACGAGGGCGCACAGGAACATGAAGCGATGCGACGTTTTAAAATTTTCCGTTCATGTGTAGGTCGAGGTGTGACGGTGAAACTAAGACATTCTGGAAGGCGAGTCCAGTGGAAATCCGTTGTCTGTTTAGTTGTCTTTGTGGAACATCCGGTGTCAGTTCAGTTTTCCTCAAGACGGCTTGGGTAGGAAGTACGCGGCCCACTCGGCGTCCTCGGCCTTGCGCGGCGACACGGGCGGCCCGTCGTCGATGAATTTCTTGTAGCCCGCCTCCTCGCCTCGTGCCTTGATAATGCTGGGGAGGTTTAGGGGGCAGGAACCGTTCAAGGCTTTCCGATTCATTTCAGCGAATGCGACTTGAAAGTGTGTTAACGCTCGGCCGTTTCGGGTGAATGTAATGACGGTATCCGTGATCCGTCATGACCCCGACGCGAGCGACACCAATGATCTGCTCCGAAGCCAAATTGGCGGCCAACCGGCGAAATGCCCTCAGATCGACAGGCCCTCGGACCCCCGAGGGCAAGGCCATCTCCCGCGCCAACTCGCTCAAGCACGGCCTCTGCGCCACCGTCGTCGTCCCCGAAGAACCGGCCTTGATCCAGGCCCGAGCCGAGGAGCTTTACCGGGCCTTCAAGCCCTACACCGATTACCAGGCCTGGAACGTCGCCCGCGCCGCCGTGCTCACCGTCCGCATCGAGCGTTGCGAGCGATCCGAGCGGCGGGTCCGCGATAAGTCCTGCCTCCGGGCCGAACTGACCTGGGACGACGACCGCCGGATGGAGGCCGAGGTCCTCGGCGGGATGCTCGCGAAAAGGCCGGCCGAGGCCGTCGAGGCCCTCCGCCGGACCCCCCACGGCTGCGACTGGCTCATGGGCCGCTGGGCCCTCCTCGCCCACGCCGCCGACACCAACCCGAACAAGACCTGGACCCCCGACCAGACCGCCCTCGCCTTCGACCTGCTGGCGACCCCCGCCATCTTCCGCGAAGGCCGCAAGCCAGGGGCATCGGTCGACCTTTATGGGGCCGTGATTGACCCGGCGGACGATTCGGTCGCCGTGGCCCGTCGGATGGTCGACGAGCTGATCGAGCGTCGTGAAGAGGTCGAGGGGCTCGACGAGGTGGATCGCGCCCTGGCCGTGGCGGACCTCGGCGACGACTCGGCGAATGGGGAGTTGCGGAGGCTTCGGCGGTACGAGTCGGCCTTGCATCGGCGGCTCCGCTGGACGATCGGCCAGATGCAGTTTCAAGGTCCGCCCGGCTCGCCCGACCCCGGCTACCTGCCGACCTGGAAGGTGGAGCAGGCCCCGCCCGAGCGTCCTTCGCCGATCCACCCCGACGAGAAGCTCGCCGCCGGGCACGACCCGAAGTCGTGGAGCCCCCCTTTCGACCTCGACCCCGACGAGGCCCCGCCCCCCGGCCAGAAGCCCGACATCCCGGCCGTCCTCGCCTCGCGCCATCAGAAGCGTCTGAGGAAGGCCGAGGCCCGGAGGGAGGCCGAGCGTCGGAGACTCGACCGGCTGAAAGCCTGACCGCCCCGAGACCCCCCGAAAACGACCAGCCGACCCGATCGGCCCGGCCCCGCCACGGACTTGGGGCATTCGAGACGAGGATCGGAGAGTTCGATTTGGCAATTTGGTGAATTTGGGGCGATCCTCTCGTTGCTGCGTGCGACGGGCCGGTCCTCTTGTCCGCCCGTTCGAGGCGACCGAGTCCGGTCGGTCGGTCGAGGGCCGACCGAACCCACCGGCCGCGCCGAGCGAAGCCACTCTCATTCGTAGGGCAGGACTTGTCCTGCCGATCAGGCTCGGATCGGCAGGACAAGTCCTGCCCTACAGGGTGGGGGGACGGAGCGTCCGGTTTGGTGGCGGGTCGGGGAGGGGGGGGAGGCCTCGCCTCGGGCAGAGGTCGAGCAGGGGGCAGGCCGGGCAGCGGGGGCGGAGGGCCAGGCAGGTCGAACGGCCGTGGGCGATCAACCGGTGGCTGAAGTCGATCCAGTGCTTCTTGGGCAGGAGGAGGTTCAGCTCGCGCTCGATCCGCTCCGGGTCGGTCTCCTCGGTCAGGCCGAGGCGGAAGGCCAGCCGCTTGACGTGGGTGTCGACCACGACGCCCGAGGCGATCGCGAAGGCGTTGCCGAGGACCACGTTGGCCGTCTTCCGCCCGACGCCCGGCAGGTCGGTCAACGAATCGTGACGGATCGGAACGGTTCCGTGATGAAGTTCGGCCAGCGACCGGGCCAGGGCGACGAGGTTCCTCGCCTTGGCCCGGAAGAAGCCCGTCCGGTAGACGAGCGTCTCGACCTCGGCGAGGTCGGCCGCGGCCAGGCTCGCCGGGTCCGGGAAGCGGGCGAAGAGCGCGGGCGTGACCTGGTTGACCCGCTCGTCGGTGCACTGGGCCGAGAGGACGGTGGCCACGAGCAACTCGAAGGCGTTGCGATGGTCCAGGGCGCAGCGGACTTCGGGGTAGAGCTGGGTCAGCTCGCGGACGACCCGGCCGGCCTGGATCCTCGGATCGTCGCTCGGCGATCGGCGCCTCGGCATGCCGGGGTCCTCCGGGAACGGGCCTCCTCGACTCGCCAGGGAGCATCGTAGCAGGGTCGACCGGCCGGTCAATCGGTCGGACCCTTGCCGCCCCCTTCCCCCCATCTACAATAGCTTTTCGAGCCGGGATCGGGCCGATCGATCCCGCTCCTTCGCCCCCGACCGCCAGGGTCTCCCGTCGCCCGCCCCGTCCGCCCGGACCTCACGCCCTAGCGAGTTTCCCATGGACGACGACCGCGACCTGAACGACTTCCACAACGCGAGCCGGCTGTTCCCCTTGCCGGGCGTCGTCCTGTTCCCCCACGCGATCCTGCCGCTGCACATCTTCGAACCGCGCTACCGGCAGATGACCGAGGACGCGCTCGCGACCGATCGGCTGATCACGATCGTCCAGGTCCGGCCCCCGACCGAGTGGTCCTCGCCGACCGAGCCCACGCTGGAGGAGTTCGGCTGCCTCGGGCGGATCTTCAAGCATGAGAGGCTCCCCGACGGCCGGTTCAACTTCCTGCTCCTCGGCCGGAAGCGGGTCCGGCTGGTCCGCGAGCTGCCCAGCCCCAAGCTCTATCGGACCTCCGAGGTCCGGGTGGTCGAGGACATCCCGCCCGAGCCGACCGACGAGTGGCACCGCGGCGAGCTGATCGCCAGGTTCCGCAAGCTCTCGCAAGGCGTACTCGACCCGGACCTCGACGCCCTCTTCGAGACGGACCTGCCGCTCGGCGTGCTGACCGACATCGTCGCCCAGGCCTTGAGCCTCCCCCCTTCGGTCAAGCAAGGGCTGCTCGGCGAGGCCCGGGTCGTCCGGCGGGCCGAGGAACTCCTCGACCTCCTCCGGCGGATCGCCGAGGCCCCGCCCGCCGACGCCGAGTCGACCCCGTTCCCGCCCCCCTTCAGCCTGAACTGACCGGGGCGGTCCGGCTTGTATCGGCCGCAGGCCTGCCTTAGCATGGTCGACCCCGAGGCAGTCCCGAGAGTCGAGAGATCCAAGGCGCGTCAACCGCGCGGAGAGGCCCGAGCGATGCCCGAAGGCCAAGCAGGGCCCGTCGACCCGCCCGCCCATCGGGTTGACCTCGATCGGATCCGCAAGGCCGTTCGCGAGATCCTCTTCGCCGTCGGCGAGGACCCCGATCGCGAGGGCCTGGAAGAGACCCCCGACCGCGTCGCCCGGATGTACGCCGAAGTCTTCTCCGGCCTCCACCAGGACCCCGCGGTCCACCTGACCAAGGTTTTTACCCAGAAGTATGACGAGCTGGTGCTGGTCAAGGACATCCGGTTCGAGAGCACCTGCGAGCATCACCTGCTCCCCTTCATCGGCAAGGCCCACGTCGCTTACATCCCGAACGGCAAGGTCGTCGGGCTCTCGAAGATCCCCCGGGTGATCGACGTCCTGGCCAGGCGTCCCCAGTTGCAGGAGCGGCTGACCGAGGAGGTGGCCGACCTTTTGATGGCCCACCTCGGGGCCAAGGGCGTGGCGGTCGTGATGGAGGCCTCGCACACCTGCATGACGATCCGAGGGGTCCACAAGCCCGACAGTACCTTCGTCACCAGCGCCCTTCGGGGGGCCTGCAAGGACCGGGCCGCCACCCGCGCCGAGGTCCTCGCCCTGATCTATCACGGCCGATCCTGAGGCGAGATCGGCCGGAGAGTCGGCTACGGCTACTTCGGGCCCGGTCGCGGTGTTATGATGAGACGGTCGATCGGGCCGGAGGCTCGGGAGCGTCCGGCTTCCTCGGCGGAAGGTCGCCGATCGGCGAGCCCGGCCCTCCCGGACGTCCCTATGTAGACGGGTGGCGAGGCGATCGGGGCGGGGCCCGACCCAACCCGGCCCTCGGCGATGCCCGGCGACATCGGGGATGCGACGACACCGTGGATGAGATTCGGGCGCGGATACACGACGACCTCCGGGGCCTCCTCGGCGGCGAACTCCTGTTCGAACCGATCGAGCGCGCGCCCTACGCGCACGACGCCAGCCTCTACGAGATCGACCCGCTCGGCGTCGTCGTCCCGAGGACCGGCGACGACCTCGCCGCGCTGGTCCGCTACGCCGCCGAGCAGGCGATCCCGCTGCACCCTCGGGGCGCCGGGACCGGCCTGGCGGGCGAGACCCTCGGGCCCGGCTTGGTGGTCGACTTCAGCCGCCACTTCCGCAGGATCGTCGAGGTCGGGTCCGACCACGTGGTCGTCCAGCCGGGGGTGGTCCTCGACGTCCTCAACGCCCGGCTCGCCCCGCTCGGCCGGAAGGTCGGCCCGGACCCGAGTCATTCCGAGTCGCGGACGATCGGCGGGATGGTCGGGCTCGACGCGGCGGGGATCCGCTCGCTCCGGTACGGGACGACGGCCGACCACGTCCGGAAGCTCTCGGTGGTCTTCGCCAACGGCGAGTCGGCCGAGGCCGGCTTCGAACCCTGGCCCTCGGCCGATGACGAGCCGGCGAGCTTCAAGGACCTGGTCGTCCGCAAGCTCGGGATGATCTACCGGAGGCAGGCCGAGCACCTGGCCAGGCTCCGGCCGAAGTCGAGCCGGGACCGCGCCGGCTACGCCCTGGCCGACGCCATGGGGCCGGACGGGGTCGACCTGGCCAGGCTCCTGGTCGGCTCGGAGGGGACCCTGGCGCTGGTGACCGAGGTCCGGCTGGCGACGGTGCCGATCTCCCGGGCGCAGGCCGTCGTCGTGCTGCCGTTCGGCCGGATCGGCGACGCGGCGACCGCCGTGGTCGACTGCCTGGCCGGCCGCCCCTCGGCCTGCGAGCTGTTCGACTGGCGATCGCTGAGCCTGGCCCGCGACGAGGTCCCGGCGATGCGGCCCTGGATCGCCGAGGAGGCGGAGTCGGCGCTGGTCGTCGAGTTTGACGGCGACGACCCGGCCGAGGTCCTCGGGCGGCTCCGAGAGGTCGCCCGCTCCGTCGAACGCTCGGGACTCCTGGTCGGAGACCCGGTCGAGGCGACCCGGCGGGTCGACTGCGACTTCCTCCTCGGCCTCCGCCGGCTGATCACGCCGAGCCTGATGCGGATGAAAGGGCCGAGCCGCCCGGTCCCGTTCATGGAGGACATCGCGGTCCCGCCCGAGGCCCTGGGCGAGTACCTCCGCCGACTCCAGGCGATCCTCAAGTCGTTCCAGGTGAGCTGGACCCTCTATGCCCACGCCGGCGACGGCCAGCTCCACATCCGGCCGTTCCTCGACATGGGCGACGCCCTGGACGTCGCCAAGCTCGAGCCGATGGCGACCGCCGTCCTCGACGCGGCGCTGGATCTCGGCGGGTCGATCTCCGGCGAGCACGGCTGCGGCTTGGCCAGGACCCAGTTCCTCCGCCGCCAGTCGGGCGACCTCTACCACGCCTTCCGCGAGGTCAAGGACGCCTTCGACCCGTACAACCTGCTGAACCCCGGCAAGGTCGTCGGCGACGACCCGCACCTGATGACCCGCCACCTCAAGCCGGTCGCCCGCGACCTGGTCGAGCTGCCCGCCGGGATCGTCGCCCTCGACGTGGTCGAGGGCGACGAGCCGGCCGAGGTCGCCGGTCCGGCCGCGCCGGTCATCGTCCCGGCCCTGCGCTGGCGGGACCTGACGATCCTGGAGCAGGCCTCGGCCTGCAACAGTTGCGGGACCTGCCGGACCCAGGATCCGGCCCTGAGGATGTGCCCGACCTTCCGGGCCCACCGCGACGAGGCGGCCTCGCCCAGGAACCAGGCCAACCTGCTCCGCCAGATCGCCACCGGGGCGCTCGACCCGAGGCTCTGGGGCTCCGAGGAGATGAAGGCCAACGCCGACCTCTGCATCCACTGCACCTCCTGCCGGACCGAGTGCCCGGCAGGCGTCGACATCTCCAGCCTGATGGTCGAGGCCAAGGCCGCCTACGTCGAGATTCACGGGCTCGCCCCGGTCGACTGGTTCCTCTCGCGGGTCGACCTCTGGTCGAAGTTCGCCAGCAAGCTGCCGATCTCGTGGAACGCGGTGACGAACAACCGGCTGGCCCGCTGGCTGATCGAGCGGTCGACGGGCGTCTCGCGGCACCGGTCGTTGCCCAAGGCGCGGCGGACCCCATTCCTCAGGAGGGCCGAAAAACTCGGCCTGACCCGGCCGAGGCCGCAGGCCCCCGGGCCGAGGGTGGCGTACTTCGTCGACGTCTTCGCCAACCACTTCGACCAGGAGCTGGCCGAGTCGGTCGTCGGGGTCCTCCGGCAGGCCGGGGTGAACGTCTATGTGCCGAAGCGGCAGCGGGGGTCGGGGATGTCGGCCCTGGTCGTCGGCGACCTCGACCACGCCCGGGAGCTGGCCACGGCCAACCTCCGGGTCCTCGGCGACGTGGTCCGCGACGGCTACACGGTGGTCTGCTCCGAGCCGACGGCGGCCTTGATGCTCCGCCGCGAATACCTCAAGCTGACCGACGACCTCGACGCCTCGCTCGTGGCCCAAAACACGATGGACGTCGGCCAGTACCTCGCCGGGCTCGGCGCCCGGGGCCAGCTCCCCGAGCCGAAGCACCCGCTCCGCGCCCGGGTCGGCTACCACCAGCCTTGCCACCTCCGGTCGCTGGAGGTCGGCAACCCCGGGCTCGACCTGATCCGATCCATCCCCGAGCTGGAGGTCGAGTTCATCGACCGGGGCTGCTCCGGGATGGCCGGGACCTTCGGCCTGGCCCGGAAGAACTTCCGGACCTCGCTCCGGGCCGGGCGAGGCCTATTGAACCGGCTCCAGGACGACGCCATCGAGATCGGCTCGACCGAGTGCGGGGCCTGTCGGATGCAGATGGAGCAGGGGATCACCAAGCGGACGCTCCACCCGATCAAGCTGCTCGGCCTGAGCTACGGCCTGAACCCCTCGCTGCTCCGCCACTTCCGCGACCCCAAGCCGAGGCGGGCGATCTCCTGACGGCCCGGCCGACGCCAATCCCCGGCCGACTCGGGTTGACGGTCCCGACGCCTCCGGCTACCTTCCCGCCGATTGCCCCGTCCCTCGCACGTCTTCGATCCACCCCCTTCGATTTGAAAGCGACGCGGACCCTCTCCCCGGCCGATGCCGGGCGAGGCCGCACCGTCCCTCGCGGGACGGCGGGACGATCGAGGGGCCGGCCCGGGTGGGCCGGGCTTTTGTCGGGCGCTTGGGCGTTCGCTGAGGAGGTGCCGTGCCGGGCCACGACGAGAACGACCTCCGACGCCGACGCCTCGCCAGGGCCTGGCTGATCGTCGCCCTCCTGCCGGTCGCCCTGACGCTTCGGGCGAGGACGGGATTCGGCCAGGACTTCCCTTCGGCCCGCTGGCAGGGGGACCAGTCCCGGACGATCCAGCTCCGGGCCGACCGGGTCCAGACCTGGAGCGAAGGCGGGGCCGAGTGGGTCCTGCTCGAAGATCAGGCCGAGATCGCCCAGGGCGACGTCTCGCTCCGGTCCGACCGGGCGGTGGCCCGGATCGTCCGGGCGGGCCGGTCGGACGGCTCGATCTACCGGGTCGAGCTGTATGCCGAAGGCTCGGTGCGCGACCCGGGCAACCCCGGGCGGGTCCACCGCGAGGTCCGGACGCTCCTGACGACCAAGGACAAGGTGGGCCTGGAGGCGAGGGTCCGGGGCGGCCGCCACTCCTCGACGAAGGCCCCGCGCGGGCTCCCGCTGCTGGCCAGGGCCTTCCCGAAGCCGGCGTCCGAGGCGGCCAACCTGGCGAGCCCGCCCGAGTCCCTTCCCGCCCTCCCGGCGAGTCCCCCCGACAAGCCTCCCGCCGTTGGGCCGATCGAGACCTCGTCGAGCCGCCCCGCGCCGCCGAGCTCGGCCTCGAATCGAGTCCTGGCGAACGCGCCGCCGGTCGCCGGGCCGGGCTCCGACGCCTTGCCCTTCGGGTCGCCCCCGGCGGAAGGCCCGGCCAAGGCGGATCCGGCCTTGAAACAGGCAAGGGCCCAGGACCCCGCGCCCGCCGCCCCGGCTCCGGCCCCGGGCGCCGGGTTCCCGGACGACTTCTCGGCCCAGCCGGTCCCCGACCCGGCCCCGCCTCTCGGCGACGTCCCGCCGCTGGTGCCGAACTCGGCCCCGCTCGGCCCGTCCTCGGCGCCTCCGGTGGTCGACGAGCCGCCGACCAACCTCCGACCCTTGCCCGACGCCGGGCCCGGCCTGACCCGGCCCGAGGGCGACCCGAACGACCCCGTCGCCCCGGTCCTGGTCGGCTCCCAGCGGATCACGACGATCTTCGGCCGGGGCCTCGGGCCGATCGAGGCCGAGACCCTGCCCGAGCAGCCCGACAAGACGCAGATCGTCATCATCCGCAACGGCGTCAACATCCAGATGAAGTCGAAGGAGCAGGGGATCGTCGACATCGAGGCCGACAGCGTCATCCTCTGGCGGCGCCAGGAAGGGCGAGAGGGGCCGCCGAGGGTCGACCTCAACGGCAATCTCGTCGACAACGATTCCGACCCCCTCGAGATCTACCTGGAAGGCCACGTCATCCTCCGCCAGGATCAGCAGATCTACCAAGGGCGGAGCGACCAACGCACCTACACCGGCGAGCGGATCTATTACGACGTCCGCAAGGGGCAGCTCCTGGCCCTCAACGCCCAGGTCGAGCTGTTCTCCCAGGGGCTCGTCACCCCGACCAAGATCAAGTCGTCCCGGATCTTCCAATTTCACCCCAAGGCGACCGGCCCCAACGGCGAGGCCCTCTCCAGCACCCTGACCTCCTTGCAGGCCGAGCAGACCGTGACCACGGGCAGCCGGTTCGCCAACCCCGGCTACAAGTTCACCAGCAAGTCGATCGACGTGACCCAGGTCGTCGACTCCCAGGCGATCCCCGCGCCCGGCAAGACGCCGTTCGACAAGGACGACCTGACCTGGCTGATCGAGGCCCGCCAGAACTTCTTCTACTTCGGCCCCCTGCCGGTCTTCTTCCTGCCCAAGCTGAAGGTCGAGGCCGACGACATCAACCCGCCGATCCAGGGGATCAGCTTCGCCACCAACAACTTCTTCGGCCAGCAGCTCCGCGTCGACTACGACCTGTTCAACCTGCTCAACATTCGCCACCCGCCGGAGATCGACGTCTGGAACCTCGACGTCGATTACCTCAGCGCCCGCGCCAAGAAGTTCGGCCAGGGGGTCGCCCTGGGGTCCGAGGCCGGCTGGTTCGGGCCCGACCTGATCAACGACCTGAACGACCCCTACCGCAAGAACAAGGCCGCCCCCCCGAGCCGCCTGAACAGCTATGCCGGCTACTTCGACGTCTATGGCCTCTTCGATGGCTCGCGCGACGTCCTCGGCGGCGGGCCGGCGATCATCACCAACGGGCCGAACAACAACGCGGCCGGCCGCCAGGGCTTCTCGCGGATCTCCAACCCGTTCTTCCAGAACCCCCGAGGGGTCGTCACCCTCCGACATCAGCAATCGCTGGTGAACAAGGACGCGCCGTTCGACGAGGACTTCCACGTCAACGGCGAGGTCGGCTTCTTCTCCGACCGGAACTTCCTGGAGCAGTATTTCAAGCGCCGGTTCGACGTCGGGCTCGACCAGGAGAACCTGACCTACCTGATCAAGCAGAAGCAGAATGTCGCCGCCACCTTGCTGGCCGAGACCAACCTCCAGAAGTTCAACACCGAGACCCAGTGGTATCCCAAGGGGGATTATTACCGGCTCGGCGACTCCTTGCTGGGCAACCGGCTGACCTACTTCCAGCACACCGGGGCCGACTTCGCCAACGTCCACACCGCCGCCGAGGTCAACAACCGGACGATCTTCGCCTACCTGCCGATCGACCCGATCTCCAACACCAACGGGACCTTCCAGTCCGGCCGGCTCTACACCGCCCACGAGCTGGACATGCCGCTGAATTTCGGCTTCCTGCGGGTCAATCCTTACCTCCAGGGGCAGGCCGTCGGCTGGAACAACCAGATCGGCGGGCACCCCGTCGGCCGGCTCTGGGGCGCGGCCGGGGCCAGGGCCGACGTCGTCCTCTGGAAGGCCTACCCGCAGGTCGAGAGCGAGCTGTTCAACGTCCACGGCTTGAACCACAAGATCGACTTCGTCGCCGACTACCGCGACTCGTTCTCCAACGTCCCGCTCAACAGCATCGGCGTGCAGGACGACCTCGACGACAACACTTATGAGTACACCCGCCGCTACTTCGCCCTGACCAACTACATCGGCGGCGTCCTCCCCGCGCAATACGACCCGAGGAACCTCCTCCTCCGCCGGGGCCTCTCGCCGATCACCGGGACGACCGACGTCCAGGCGTCGATCAACATGCTCAAGCTCGGGGTTCACCAGCGGCTCCAGACCAAGCGCGGGCCCGAGGGACGGCGGCACATCAACGACTACGTGGTCTTCGACCTCGACACCACCTACTTCCCCAACGCCGCCCGGGACAACTTCAACAAGCCCTTCGGCCAGAACTTCTACAACTTCGAGTGGTACATCGGCGACCGGACGAGCATCGTCTCCTACGGCTGGTTCGAGTTCTTCAAGGTGACCGGCGACCCTTACCTCGCCTACAACACCTCGCTCAACCACAACGACCCGTTCGGCCTGCACATCATCACCTCGGGGCTCTCGATCACCCGGATCCCCAAGGGGAACATCTTCCTCGGCTACACGATCGTCAACACCGGGCCGATCAACACCTCGGCCCTCAACACCCAGTACAGCTACTGGCTGAGCCCGAAGTACTTCGGCACGATCGCCGAGTCGTACGACTTCGGCAACGGCCTCCTGCTGGCGGCCACCGGGTCGCTGACCCGGATCGGTGCCGACTACCTCTCGTCGGTCGGCCTGACCGTCAGCCCGCTCCAGCACAGCTACCAGTTCGTCTTCACGATCTCGCCGAGGCTGAGCCCGAACATCCAGTTCGGCTCCTCGACGGGTGTCACCCGGCTGGATTCCCGGTTCGCCCCGGTCGAGTAATCGAACCATGACCCGACCCACCCTCACCCCCGATCGGCCTCGCGAACCGGGGCCCGCCCGCCTGCTCGACGAGGAAGGACCCTCGGACGAGCTCTGGCCGGTCGTCCCCCGGGCGATGGCCGGGCGGCGGAACCTCAGCGAGAAAATCTGGGCCGGACTGAGCGGCTGCAAGCACGCGATCCGGGGCGATTCCAGCTTCTTCGCCCACGGCTACCGGGTCGTCCTCGTGGCGATCACCGCCGCCATGCTCGGGGTCTCGGCGCAGGGGTGGATCATCTTGGTCCTCGCCGGCTGCCTGATCCTGATCGCCGAGCTCAACCACAGCGCCATCGACACCCTGGCCCGCGCCATCGGCGACCCCGACGAGCCCCGGCTCAAGGTCGCCCGCGAGATCGCCGCCGGGGGCGTGCTCGTCGCCGTGGTCGGCTCGGCGGTCGTCGTCGGCGTCATCCTCGCCCTCAAGTTCGCCGAGCTGCTCGGGCGCTGAGGGCCGGGGTTCATCGCTGCGATTCGTGGAGCGCCCGGTGGGCCTCGTCGTCTTCGGGCCGGGTGTCGCGACCCCGGCCGCTCGTCAGCTCGACCCGGCTGAGGTACTTCACGTTGGCGCAGTCGTCCAGCTCGCCGGTCTGGCAGGCCGAGGGGTCGCGGATCAGGAGCCGGACCGGGCCGCCCTGCTCGACGGCCAGCGGGCCCGTCCCGACCTTGTAGACCACCAGGCCCTGCCCTCGGATCAGCCCGATCGGGATCGAGACGTGGAAGTCGTCGCGGTCGGCGTGGAGGGTGACGTGCGTCGCGCCCTCGCGAGGCCTCGCGCGGTCGAGCACGGCGTCCAGCGTCACGGCGTCGCCCCGCCGGCTCGGGTGGACTCGCGAGACGTCGAGGACCTGCGCCTCCTCGGCGAAACCGCCGAGGTCGTCGAACGTCAGGGCGAGCGGCCGGTCGACCGAGCCGTCGACCCGGAGCAGGATCGCCGGGCCGTTCATGGCAATTTCTCCGTCAGGTTCGTTGAATAAATTCGACCAACCCATCGTAGAGGATCGGCCGACCCGGCGTATAGCTCGCCCCTCGTCGCCTTGGCGGCCCGGGGGCGATTCGCCTAGACTTGGAGAGACGGGGTCGATCGACCGGACCTAACGCCGGGGAGACTTGGGACGATGCCTCGCCTGGAACGCAAGCATTCGCTCATTACCCGACTGACGCACTGGGCCAACGTGCCGATCCTCGCCGGGATGATCTGGAGCGGGCTGCTGATCTACTGGGCCAACGACGTCTACGCGATCCGGTTCCGCGGCCACGTCCTCGTCAAGTTCTTCCCCGACTGGTTCTACGACCGCTTCGGCATCGGCCGGAAGCTGGCCGACGGCATGGCCTGGCATTTCGCCTTCATGTGGCTTTTCGCGATCAACGGTCTGCTCTACGTCGTCTACACCCTTTACAGCGGCGATTGGCGGCACTTGGTCCCCAACCGTGCCAGCTTCGGCGAGGCCTACCGGGTCGTCCTCCACGACCTCTACATCGACCGGTCGCCCTTGCCCCGCCGCAAATACAACGGTGCCCAGCGGCTGGCCTATACCGGGGTGATCGCGATGGGCCTCGGCTCGCTCCTGACCGGCCTGGCGATCTACAAGCCGGTGCAATTGGCCTGGCTGGCCCGGGGGCTCGGCGGCTATCAGGCCGCGCGGCTCGAACATTTCGCCCTGACGTTGCTCTATGTCGCCTTCTTCGTGGTCCACATCGTCCAGGTGGTCAAGTCGGGCTGGAACCACGCCCGCTCGATGATCATCGGGGTCGAACTCACGCCCGACGGGGAGCCGAGCTATGACGAGGCCGAGCGATCCGCCGCCGCCTCCCGCTGAGAGACCCGACGACCTGAAGCGGCAACTCCGCCGGATGACCCGCCGGGGCATCGCCTTCGGGGGCCTCGCGACCCTGGCGGGTTATGGGGCCTGGCGCTGGCTCGGGACGGCGCCCGAGGTCGGGATGCTCCGCTCCCCCTTGCGGCGGATCCTCGAACTCGACGAGGCGGTCGGCCGCGCCGGGTTCCGGCCGGGCCGGATGTCGCGGACCTACGCCGCCTCGCTCGCCGGGATGCCACGGGTCAACGGCCGCTACGGGGTCGACTTGAACCTCGACCTCGCCCGGTGGCGGCTGCACGTCGAAGGGCCGGCAGGGAAGAAGGCGCTGACCCTCGACGAGGTGAAGGCGTTCCCCAAATCCGAGGTGACGACCGAGCTGCGTTGCATCGAGGGTTGGAGCCAGGTCGTGACCTGGGGCGGGACCCGACTCGCCGACCTGGCTTCGGCGAGCGGCCTCGCCTGCCGCGACGGGCAGCCCGGCGGCCCCTTGCCCGAGCGGGCCGACCTGCTCCCCTACGCCGCCCTGACCACGCCGGACGGGACGTATTTCGTCGGCCTCGACATCGCTTCGGCCCTGCATCCCCAGACCCTGCTCTGCTATGAGATGAACGGCGAGCCCCTGACCGGTCCGCACGGGGCCCCGCTCCGGCTGGCGATCCCGGTCAAGTACGGGATCAAAAGCCTCAAGCAGGTCGGCACGCTCCGCTTCGGCGACGAGCGGCCGGCCGACTTCTGGGCCCTGAAGGGTTACGACTGGTACGCCGGCCTCTGACCTTTCGCCTCGAACCTCCTGGAGATCGCCACGATGAACCGCGGGATGCTCGTCCTGCCGATCCTCGCCGCTGCGCTGGGCTTCGGGCCCTCCGCCCTCGCCGATGGCCCCGCGAAGGGGGGCAAGAAGGTCCTGGTCGAGCTCTATACCTCGCAAGGGTGCAACTCGTGCCCCTCGGCCAACGACCTGCTCGGGCAGCTCGCCGCAACCAGCCCGGGGGCCACCGAGATCGTGCCGATCGCCTTCCACGTCGACTACTTTAATACCCCGTGGGCCGACCCCTTCTCCAGCGCCGAGTTCAGCAAGCGCGAGCTGGCCTACAACTCGGTCCTGAAGCGGAAAGACCTGTACTTCACGCCGATGATGATGGTCGACGGCCGATCGCCGATGCTCGGCTCGAACAAGCCGGAGGCGCTCAAGGCGATCCGCCGCTCCCTCGCCGAGCGGCCCGGCGTCTCGATCGAGCTGGACCTCTCCGGGCCGGACTCGGAGAAGGTCGCGAAGGTCCGCGTCCGGCCGACCGGGAAGGAGGCGGTCGGCCGACCGCTGATGGTCGGCCTGGCGCTGACCGAAGGGCCGATCACCACGCGGGTCCCCTCGGGCGAGAACGCCGGGTCGAACCTGGTCGAGCCCGCCGTCGTGCGGTCGTTCGCCTTCGAGAAGGCGACGCTCGAAGCCTCGAAGGCACGGGACTTC
>JAABUK010004029.1_pt1 | contig 24356 bp, 7 predicted proteins | sample 5559141 | NCBI WGS metagenome assembly JAABUK01 (sample SAMN10711869, study PRJNA513367) | rock metagenome | isolation source: Antarctica rocks | place: Antarctica: Victoria Land, Pudding Butte nord | collected 2016-01-03
TCTCTGATTATTTATTTATATAAATGCGCTTATTAATAAGTATAAGAATTCTTGAATCTTTTTATCTTTAATCGTTACTATAAAAGGCGCTTTATCTTAAATTATATAAAGTATAGCTAAGTATATCTTTTTATAACTCTTAAATTGCGAGGATATTATACTTTTTAATCTTTAAATTTTAAAGCAGTTCTATTATTATCTTATTTCTTAACTTATTAATATTATATTATAATATCTTAAGACTTTATATAAAGATGTTTTCTAATATATAATATTCTCGGGTGTAAGTTAATAACTTTCTTTAATTAGAAGAAATTAAATATCTTAACTTAATATAAGATTAATCTTTATATAATTCTTAGATTCTTATAAATAATCTTTTAAGTAAGTCAGTCTTCTTTTCTATAAGTTTTCTACTTAACTCCATTCTATCTTTAATTTAGAGTCACTTCTATTAACTCTTATCACTAAATCTAAGATTAATAAGAAAAAGAAGAAAGAAAGAATAAAGATAATCTTTTATTAATTTTAAGACTGAAAGTATTTCGATTTCTTATTATATATCTTCTTTATATAAGATTATTCTCTTTCTTTCTATAAATAGTTATAAGATTAAGTCTTATATTTCTTTAAATAATTATTATATTATACAGTCTTTCTCTTAAGTTTATTCTTATATTTATTAATTTAATGATATTTTATATAATATGCGCAGAATCATATCTTTTTATATATATAAAATAAGTGTTTGTATTCTTAATAGTAAAAGTATTAATATAATTAAAGAGTTGAATTATATTATATAATTAACTTAAACTCTATCTTGTGAATAAGATCTTTTTAAATAATTCTATTTATTAGATCTGAATAAGAGAGTTTTAGAATTATATATATAATTATATTAATCTTTATATTTCTTTTTATCTATTAAAGATTTTTAATTTTAAGATCTGAAATAAATTTAATATTCTCATTCTTTAATTTTTATGCGAGTTACTTCTTTTCTTTCTCTTCTTATCTTATTTATATCGCTCGCATTAGCACTTTATATAATCTTATCTTGAATTATATGAGTGAGCTTAATAACTTTATTTATATTAAATCTTATTTAAGCTTTATATAATCTGAGTTATTCTTTATATATAATATAATTTCTCTTTTTAAAAGTTTTTTTATTGTAATTATATAATATATATAAGATATTTCTATTAATTTCTGATTAACCCGATCTATAATCTCTTTAGTTAAGAGTTTATTAATTCTAATCTTTTCTTTCTTATCTAAGATTTAGATAATGATTTTTCTTACTTTTATTTTTAAAGAGAGTTGAGTTATAAAGACTGATTTCTTTCTTATCTAAGATTTAGATAATGATTTTTCTTACTTTTATTTTTAAAGAGAGTTGAGTTATAAAGACTGATTTCTTTCTTAAAGTATCGCGCGCTATTTCTGTGTATAAGATTAAAAGTTTTTCCTGCTGATTTTAATTTCTTAGTCTGATAATAGATTTCTTAATTCTGCGTAATCTTATCTTTACTGAATCAGATAATTGTTCAGATAAAGAGTGATTTACGCGTTTTAACGCGTCTTTTAACACATCTTTTATCGCGTTTTCTGCGTATAAATAGATTTACAGAATCGATCAAATAAGAGCGCGTATCTTCTCTCACAGAACTGCCAGCTCTGCTTCTCCGTACAAGTCTTCCCATCTCTGCGTTATTTATCTGATAGTCTTGATACTTACTGATTCCATTCTTCTTTAATCTCTTTTTAATAAACGCAGATAATAAAGTTTAAATAAGTTAATAATTATCTTTAATTTAAAATATTAAATAAATATAACTTCTTAATTCTAGAATAGTAATTAATACTGAGAATAATTGCAAGAAGAAATCGCACTCTAAGAAAGATGAGATAATAACGAGAGAAAGACTTATTATTATTACTGCAAAATAATTTAGAAAGATAGATATTAAAGTTTTAAATTTTAAGAAGAGCATTATTAGAAAGTTAAATAGAAAAAGAGACTTTAAATCTCGCGCTAAAAGAGTTATTAGAAAGATCTTAAAGATAAATAAGAATAAAATTATAAATTCTTTAAAAACTTATTATATAAAATTAGAAAGTAAATTATAATAATAATTAATATAATATAAAAATATATTAATAAATATTTAGTGAAAGCATTAAGAGAGATCAGACATTATTAAAAAAGTAATAAACTGGTTATTCTTAAAGTATTATTTTAAAGATTAATAAGAGAAATCACTTTTAATAAGATTAGATCTTAAGTTTAAAGATAATAAGCTTCTATAATTAATATAATATAGAAGTTTATAGAAACATATTTAATATCTCTCTTTAAAGATATAATTATTCTGTTTCTAAATTATAATAATAATTAGTATAATTAATAATTTAAGATATAAATCTTTGCGCAATTTATATTAAGAGAATTATTATTTAAAGTAAGAATATATAATTAATTAAAAGACTAAGATGTTATAGCTACAGATCAGCAGCTGATAGACTTAGCTCTGACTATCGAAGACTTAATAGTAAGTTAAAATAATAGATCCCGTTTAAGAATATCTTTAAGAACTACGACAGATCTGATTTAGAAAGTTACGTCTAATTAAAATAATTAAAGATAAATGTTAAGAGAAGTGCTTAAGAGTATTTAAAAGAAGTACTTAAAAGTAAGTGTTTAAGAGTGCTTAAGAAGAGTATTTAGAAGTATTGTGCACGACTTATTAATAATAATTATATAAATAATCGTTTATTTCATAGTTTTATAATCTTGTTTCTCTTTTATAATTAACTTATATTATTAATTACATTCTATCTTTAATTCTTCTATATAAGAACAGTAATTTCTATTCACAAACTTTCTAATATCTAAACTTTATTATAATTAGTCTTGACAGTTCTTAATACTTTAACTATTTATTATCGAATATTAATCACTTAATTATGATAGATCTTATTAATTTAAATATATCACACTCTAAATATAAATAATCTTAAAAAGATATCGCCGATATAAATTAAGTCTCTCTTAAGATTAATACTTTAGATATATTTTATAAAAATAGAAAGAAACTTAAAGTCTTTTTAACTTAAATTAATATATATATTCAATTTAATATTAAGAGACTATTAATATTCGAAGTTAAAATAACTTTTATAATTACTTATTTTCCAAATAAAGTCTTTCATTAATTCGAATTATATTTAACAGATTACTTAAAGAAGATAATCGAAGATAAAAAAGTGAAAATAAAGAGAATCTTTATCAGTTATCTCTACTTCAAGAAGTATATTAGACGAATATATAAAAAAGTAGACGAAGAATGAATCGCTAAATAAGAAGTTCAGAAACTTCGATAGATAGACTTAATAATAGAGTACACGTCTAAGTTTCAATAGATTATATTAAGAATTAAATAGAATGATGTAGTACTTATAATAAAGTATTATTTAAGACTGAAGAATTTAGTTAAAGATAAACTGACTTAAATTAAGAGATTAGATAAACTAGAAAGTCTAATTAACATATCTATCAAAATAAACAATTGTCTATATAAAAAATAGATGAAAAAGAGTAAGAACGTTCTCAGATCTTTATTTCTAATAAATATCAAAAAGACGAATATTAAACAAAATAAATTTGTTACTTCTATAAAATGAATCTAAACATCATTAGTTAAAGAAAGTTTAAAAAAAAATCTAATCAAGAAAAACTCTCTCCGACTTAATAAGAAGAGAGAATAAAGAAGAATTTGTGTCTCTATTATAAGAAATTTAAATATCGAGCTAATAATTACTCAAATAAGCAATAAATATATATAATCTTTAAAGAACTAACGAAAATAATAATAGAAAAACTAGATAATATATAAGATATTAATTGCGCTAATATCGTAATATCAATATTAGAAATAATCGTTAAACCGCTCAGATAAATTCGCGATTAGAAATCTATAGAATTATCTCACACCTACTTATTTTAGACTATCTATTATAATGATTAATGCGCTATTTATAAATTAGATAAGAACAACTTAAAATAATATCTTAAGAAATTTAAATAGAAGAAAGCATAATAATTATTAAGTATCATCTTCAAAATATCTTAGAAACGAGTATTAAATAATCTTAAGTATAATGAGAATTACGTGAAAATGATTATTAAGTTCTAAGAAATAGCGCCGTATATAAATATAAATTATAAGTTGAAATCTCAATATTAATATAAAGTATATACGCCCGAGAAAATATTATAAAGAATTAAGTTAAAATTATAATTAAGAATATATTATATAGAGAATTATTTAGATTAGAATTAAGAATAAATTTATTATTATTAGAATAGTAACTTTTAAGAAGTAATTAACTTATATAAGATTAATACTTCCGCTTATCTTAAAGAAATATAAAGTGTAAGTATAATATAAATCTAAGAATTTAAGAAATTAAAAATGATAAGAATAATTTGCGATAAAGAGTATCACATCTCTCATAAATTATACGCACACTTTCTATGCGATAAATTAGAATATTACTTCGCAAAGAAAGAATATACTTATTTCAGAAACTTTAGATTAAAGAAATTAAAGAGCGAGAAGACTTTTTAAGTTCAAGATATAATAAAGAATCTACTCTTAAATCTCAGAAAATAGTAGTAACTAATATTAATTATGCGCGATATCTAATTATATAGACTCGAATAGAATAATATTAAATTAAAATTATAATCAATTTCAGAGTTATTAAAAACTACATCTCTCTAATATATATAATCTGATCTCGTCTATTTACGCAAGAAAAAAACAAATTTTATTAATTAATATTAATAGATGAAAGTTCTATTAAATAAGATTAAGAATAAGTGAAAGCAGAGACTTACTCACTAAAACTTAATATTCAGTAATACACGAAATAAATAATATTAAATATTGTGAAAATCAAATATAATATCATTTTAAGCATTTCATAACTGAAAGCTTATAACTTAATAATTAATTAGAAATAATGAACTATTAGCTTTCTTAACTGCGCTTATAAGCTAACTATAATTATAATATCGTTTATAAAAGTAATATAAGTAAAACTCGATAATAGATATTTAGTAGAAATAATAAAGAGTTTTCTTAAGTATTTATTTAAATATAATGAATTTAAACATTTATTTATTGAGAATAAAAGTGTATTTATATTATCTGAGTATTAATTCTAAGATTATAAGATTCCTTTGAAATTTAATAAGAAATCTATTTATAGATCTATTTATTCTCTTTTTAAAAAAGAACTTAAGATTTTACAGGAATATCTTAATAAGAATTAGAAGAAAGAATTTATTTAATCTTTAACTTCATCTACAGAATATTCAGTTCTATTCATTTCAAAATTTAATAATGAGATATGTCTGTATGTTAATTATTAATAACTAAATAATATTATAATGAAAAATCGATATATATTCTTATTAATTTTAGAGTTACATATTACAGCTTCAAAACAGCAGCTGATAGGCTCGACTCTAACTGCCGAGATTCAGCAGTGAGCTAAAATACGAGATCTCGCTTACGCAACATATCTTCTAGAACTACGGCGGATCTAATTAGAAAGATTACAACTAATTAGAATATTTAAGATCGAGTGTTAAGGAAGATGCTTAAGAGTGCTTGAGAAGAGCACTTAAAAGTAAGTGCTCAAGAGTGCTCGAGAGAAGCATTTAGAAGCACTGTACACAGATTATTAATAGTGACTATATAAATATTCGTTATTTCATAATTTTATAATCTTATTCTTCTTTTATAATTAACTTATGTTATTAATTACATTCTACTCTTAACTCTTCTATGTAAGAACAGTAATTTCAATTCACAATCTCTAATATCTAAATCTTATTATAGCTTATCTTAGCAGTTCTTAATATTTTAACTATTTATTATTAAATATCAGTTACTTTATTACGATAAAACTTATCAAGATAAATATATCATACTCTAAATAAGAATAATCTTAAAAGAGAATTACTGATATAGATCACGTCTTCTTAAAAGTTAATATCTCTAATATATTTTATAAAGATAGAAAGAAACTTCGAGTCTTCTTAACTTAAGTTAATATATATATATAATTTAATACTCAGAAGCTAAAGATAATTAAAGTTAAGATAATGTTCGCAGTTACTTATCTTAGAGATGAAGTCTTTAATTAATTCGAATCTTATTTAATAAATTACTTAGAAAAGTTGATTGAAGATAAGAAAAAAGAAATAAAAAGAATCTTCGTTAGCTATTCTTACTTTAAGAAGTGTATTAAATAAATATATAAAGAAGTGAATAAAGAACGAACTATTAAATAAGAAGTTTAGAAACTTCGATAGATAAATTTAATAACAAAGTATACATTTAAGTTTTAATAGATCACATCATAAATTAAGTGAAATAATGCAGCGCTTATAATAAAATATTATTTAAAATTGAAGAATTTGATTAAGAATGAGCTGACTCGAATTAAGAGATTAGATGAATTAGAGAGTCTAGTTAATATATTTATTAAAATAGATAATCATTTATATAAAAGATAGATGAAAAAAGAATAAGAATAATCTTAGATATTCATTCTCGAAAAGTATCGCAAGAAAGAATATTAATTTAAATAAATTCGATACTTTCAAGAAATGAATTTAAATATCATAAATCAAAGAAAGTTCGGAAAGAAACTCAATCAAGATAAACTCTTTCTGATTTAGTGAGAGAAGCGAATGAAAAAGAATTTATACCTCTATTATAAGAAATCTGAATATTAAGTTAATAATTACTCTAATAAACAATAGTTACACGCGATCTTGAAAGAATCGGCGGAATAGAGAATAAACAAACTAAATAATATATAAGATGTTAGCTGCGCTGATATTGAAATATTAATGTTGAAAACAGTTATTAAATTGTCTGAATAGATTCGCAATTAAAAACTTATAGAATCATCTCACGCCTGCTTATTCTGAACTATCTGTTATAATGATTAATATGTTATTTATAGATTAGATAAGAACAGCTCAGAATGATATTTTAAGAAACTTAGATAGAAGAAAATAAAATAATTATTAAGCATTATCTTTAAAGTATCTTAGAAGCGAGTATTAAGTAATCTTAAGTATAATAAGAATCATATAGAAATGATCACTAAATTCTAAGAGTTAGTGCCGTATATTAATATAAATTGCGAGTTAGAATCTTAATATCAGTATAAGATGTATGCATCCGAGAAAATATCTTAAAGAATTAAGTCGAAATTATAATTAAAGATATATTATATAGAGAATTATTCGAATTAAAATCAGAAACAAATTCATTATTATTAAGATAGTAATCTTCGAGAAGCGATTAATTTATATAAGATTAACATCTCAAATTATCTCAAAGAGATTTAAAGTGTAAGTATAATATAAATTTAAGAATCAGAGAAATTAAAGATAGTAAGAATTATGTGTGATAAAGAATATCGCACCTCTTATAAATTATACGCACACTTTTTATGCGATAATTTCGATTATTACTTTATAAAAGAAGAATATACTCATTTTCAAAACTATTAACTTAAAAAGTTAAAAAACGAGAAGACTCTTTGCGTTAAAGATCTAATAAAGAATCTTCTCTTAGATCTCAAAAATTAGTCGTTATTAATACTCACTATATATAATATATAATCTTGCAGAAATATATTAAATAGCAAAAGATTAAGATTATAATAAACTTTAAAGTTATCGAAAACTACGCCTCTTTAATATATATAACTCGCTCTCATCTATTTATCCGAAAAAAGAATAAACTTTACCACTTAATATTAATAAACAAAAGCTTTATAAAATAAAATTAAGAATGAATTAAGATAAAGACTTATCTGCTCAATCTATTCATATAATAATATATTGAAAAAATGGTGTTGAATATCGTGAAAATTAAATATGATATTATTCTGAACATTTCATGACTGAAAGCTCACGATTTAATAATTAGCTGAAAATAGCGAATCATCAGTTTTTCTTACTGTGTCTGTAAGATAATCATGATTATAATATTATTTACAAAGATAGTATAAGTGAAATCTAATAATAGATGCTTAATAGAGATAATAGAGAAATCTTCTAAGTATTTATTTAAATATAATGAATTTAAACATTTATTTATTAAGAACAAAAGCGCATCTGTGTTATTTAAATATTAATTCTGAAATTATGAAATTCTATTAGAATTTAGCAAGAAACTTATATATAGATTTATCTATTCTCTTTCTAAAAAAGAAATTAAAATTCTATAAGAATATCTTAATAAGAATTAGAAAAAAGAATTTATTTAATTCTCAATTTCATTTATAGAATACTCAGTTCTGTTCATTTCAAAGTTAAATAGAGAAATGCGTTTGTGTATTAATTATCGACAACTGAATAATATAATAATAAAAAATCGTTACGCATTATCTTTTATTTCTAAGTTACATGATTATATTTATGAAGCTAAGTGATTTACAACACTTAATTTACGGAGAGCGTACAATCTGATAAGAATAAAAAAAGAAGAGAAATGAAAAATAATATTTCGAATTTATTACAGTTATTACGAGTATCTAATTATATTTTTTGAATTAATAAACATCTCAATCTTCTTTCAATCTCTGAAGAATAATATTTTTAAAGAATATTTAGATTAGTTCTATATTATCTATCTTAACAACATTCTCATATACTCTGAAATCAAAGAGTAATATATTGAATATATTTAAAAGATACTTCACACTTTTCAGACAAAAAATCTGTTAGTGAAGATCGAGAAATGCGAGTTTTATAAGTAAAGTATTAAGTTTCTTAGATTTATTCTAACAGTCATAAGAATTCAGATGAATAAATTCAAGATTACAGTCATACTTAAATAATCGCAATTTACATCAGTGAAGAAATTACAATTATTTCTCGAATTTATTAACTTCTATCAAAAATTCATTACGAATTACTCAAAAATAATCATCTCATTAATATAAATAATTAGAAAGAAAGTATTCTTTATTTGAGAAATAGAAGTAAAGTCTTTATTTTAAGAGCTGAAATAGAAATTTATAATAGTTCTTATTCTCGCAATATTTGATTCTGAAAGATAGATTATGCTTAAGATAAATATATCAGACTATATTATCGATATGTGCATAAGTCAATCTAATAATAAAGAATGATTAAGACTCATCATCTTCTATTTTAGAAAGATAATTTCAGCGGAACTTAATTACAAGATTTATAATAAAGAACTTCTAGCTATAATTATCGCGTTTAATAAATAGCGAGTATATTTAAAGAGATTTAAGTACTCTGTAAAAGTTTATATAGATTATAAAAATCTGTTATACTTTATTATTATTAAGATGTTAAATAGATATTAAATATAATGATCTGAGCTGTTATTAGTATATAACTTTAAGATATTCTATTAAAAAGAAAATAATAATATTAAAGTCGATGCTTTAAGTTGTCGAGTAGATCACATCTGAGATATTAAACTCGCTCTATAATTAGTTTTACACGAGAATACAGACGAAACAATAATATATAATTATGCTGTGATCGCTTTAATATTTCAGATCTTTAATTAAAATTAAAAAGATCGAATTATAAGATTATACTTAAATAATTATTTATTCCGCGAAATTAAAAAGAATCTCGAAAAATACTCAGTTTTTAAAAAATAAGACAGCGAACTGATCTTATATAAAGGATTAGTGTACGTTACAAATTAAGTAAAGAAAACAATCATTCGATAATATTATGAGAAAGCATCTTATAAGTATTAAGAAATAGAAAAAACTTTAAAACGCATTTTTAGATTCTACTATTTTTCTGAAATAAATAAAGCAGTTTGATAGTAAATTATTAACTGCGATATTTATTAGAAAATTAAGCACTTTTATTATAAATTATACAGAAAGATGTAATCTTCAAAATAATCTGAAGAAGTATAGAAATTCATTACGCTAGACTTCATCATTAAGCTATTAATGTTAAAGAACTTAATAATTAATATTAGTTATAACAGTATTCTAGTTATTATTAATAGACTAATAAAGTATGCCTACTTTATCAACTATATAAAAGTATTGAATACCGAAGATTTGATATATATATTTTTGCGAATAATATTCGCGAATCACGATATATTAGCGGAAATTATTTCTGACTGAGATAAACTGTTCACTTTTAAGTTCTGAAAGTTATTAATAAATTAACTTAAAATCAAATATAAGTTATTCACAACTTATTATTTATAAATAAATGAACAAATTAAAAGAATTAATCAAACACTAAAACAGTATTTATAATGTTATGTGAATTATTATTAAAATAATTAAGTAGTACTTCTATTACTAATATAGTTTGCGTATAATAGTGCTTTAGTAGTAACTGAAGTATTGTCTTTCTATATTAATTATGAATGAAAATCAGTTTTATATAGATAATTAAGAGAAATGAAACGACTTATATAAAAGTTAATTATCAGTGTATAACTATTAATTAATTTATATCAGAAATTGATAAAGAATCTTGAGTTTATTAGTTAAAGATTCAGTATATATTACAACTCTAAGAGAATTAGTGAATCAACTCTTAAAGAGAAGAACTCAGTATATTTACTTCACCGAAATATCAAAATTAAAAGATTTAGTATTAAACTAAATCATACGAAGCTCGATTTCTACTTAATTTAGAAAGTCTTAAAAAAATTAATTTACAGACTCAAACTTTTAAATATTATAAAAATTTATTCAGTATTTAACATTTTCCTTCTAAAATCTACATTAAAAAACATTAAATAGACTTTAATTCATTTAAACAATCAGAATCAGAAGTATAAGATAGAAAAAGTGCTTAATAATCAAGAAATTAAGAGCAAGACTTATTATCTAATAAAGTGATTAGAATATAATACATTAGAAAACATATAAGAATTAGAAACGAATCTCAGTCCCGCGATTCTTAAGAATTATTATCGTCGGAACTCTCGGCGTAAGAAGAATTAAAGAAAGTAGTCAGCTACTTCTTATTAAAAATGACGTTTAATTCCGCACTGATTAATAATTCTTTCTCTTCTAAATATTCCTCTTTTTAATTAAGCTTATTTAGAGACTTAGTCTTCTAAGTAATCATCTTACTTTAAGTCGCTTAAAGAGATTTTATATAAGAGTTCAAACTTACTATTTCCGCAATATTTTATTAAAGACGAAGAAGAGTTGTCTTTTATATAGTCTTCAGATACAGTTTCTTCTACCGCAATCTCTGAAAGTCGACTTCCGAAAAGTTACTATTATAATGAATATCACAACGAGTATACTTCGAATATTTTAAGATATTTTTAGAAAATATATAAAGATAATCCCGCTCAGTATAAATAGAATATATAATCATAATCAATATTTCTAATAAAGTTATTTTCTTCGTTTAAACTTAACACTATTCATGCGAGAAAGATTTATCAATATAATACTGAGACATAATAAAGAATAAAAGAAGTAAAAAAAGATAGAAATCTCAGAGATAAGTTTAAGTAGCTTAAGAGATTAAGCTAATTCGAAAGAATATAATATTACAGCTTCAGAATAGTAGCTGATAAACTCAACTCTAACTATTAAGATCTAATAGTAAGTTAAAACACGGAATCTCGCTTACGCAATATATCTTCTAGAACTATGATAAATCTAATTAAAGAGACTATAATTAATTAGAATACTTAAGACTGAGCGTTAAGAAAGATGTTTAAGAGTGCTTAAGAAGAGTACTTAAAAATAAGTGTTTAAGAGTGCTTAAGAGAAGCATTCAGAAGCACTGTGCACAAACTATCAGTAGCGACTATATAAACATTTGTTATCTCATAATTTCATAATCTTATTCTTCTTTTGTAATCAACTTATATTATCAATTACACTCTACTCTTAATCCTTCTATATGAGAATAGTGATTCCTATTCATAATCTCTAATATCTGAACCTTACTATAACTTGTCTTAATAGTTCTTAACATTACATAATCACATTTATAAGATAAAGTGATTTATTACGCTCGATTTATAAGAAGCGTATAATCTAATAAGAATGAAGAAGAGAGAGAAATAAAAAATAATATTTTAAACTTATTACAATCATTATAAGTATCTGATTATACTCTTTAAATTAATAAACACTTCTATCTTTTTTTAATCTCTAATAAATAATGTTTTAAAAGAATATCTAAATCAGTTCTATATCACTTACTCAAATAACATTCTTATATACTCGGAAATTAAGAAATAATATATTAAATATATTTAAAAGATGTTTTATATTCTTTAAATAAAAAATCTGCTAGTGAAGATTAAGAAGTATAAGTTTTATAAGTAAAGTGTTAAATTTCTTAAATTTATCTTAATAATTATAAGAATTTAGATGAATAAATTTAAAATAATAATTATACTTAAATGATTACAATTTATATCAATAAAGAAATTATAATTATTTCTCGGATTCGCCAACTTTTATCAAAGATTCATTACAGATTATTTAAAGATAACCGTCTTATTAATATAAATAACTCAAAAGAAAGTATTCTTTATTTAGCAAATAAAAGTAGAGTCTTTATTTTAAAAGCTGAAACAGAAATTTATAACAGCTTCTATTCTTATAATATTTAATCTTAAAAGATAAATTGTGTTTAAGATAAATATATTAGATTATATTATTAATATATACATAAGTTAATCTGATAATAAAGAATGATTAAGACTTATCATCTTCTATTTTAAAAAGATAATTTCAGCGGAACTTAATTACGAGATTTATAATAAAGAACTTCTAATTATAATTATCGCGTTTAATAAATAATGAGTATACTTAAAAGAATTTAAGTATTCTATAAAAGTATACACGAATTATAAAAATCTGTTATACTTTATTATTATTAAGATGTTGAATAGATATTAAATACAATAATCTGAGCTATTATCAGTTTATAACTTTAAAATTTTCTATTGAAAAGAGAATAATAATGTTAAAGCTAACGCTTTAAATTATTAAGCAGATCACGCTCGAGATATTAAATCCGCTTTATAATTAATTTTACGTGAGAATAAAAATAGATTTATGATATATAATTATATTATGATCACTTTGATATTTCAGATCTCTAATTAAAATTAGAAAAGCCGAATTATTAGATTATATTTAAACGACTGTTTATTTTGTAAGATTTAAAAAAATTCTAAAAAATATTCAATCTTTTAAAAATAAGACAGCGAACTGATCTTGTATAAAGAACTAATATATATTATAAATTAAGTAAAGAAAACAATCATTCGATAATATCATAAGAAAATATCTTATAAATATTAAGAAATAAAGAAAACTTTAAAATATATTTCTAGATTCTACTATTTTTCAGAAATAAACAAAGCGATTCGGTAGTGAATTATTAACTGCAATACTTATTAGAAAACTAAGCACTCTTAATATAAATTATATAAGAAGATGCAATCTTCAAAATAATTTGAAGAAGTATAGAAATTTATTGCGCTAAACTTTATTATCAAATTATTATTATTTAAGAACTTAATAATTAATATTAGCTATAATAATATTCTGATTATTATTGATAAATTAATAAAATATGTCTACTTTATTAATTATATAAAAGCATTGAATGTTAAAGACTTGATTTACACATTTTTACAAATAGTATTCGCAAATCACGATATATTAGCAGAGATTATCTCTAATTGAAATAAACTATTCACTTTTAAATTCTGAAAATTATTAATAAATTAACTCGAAATTAAATATAAGCTGTTTACAGCTTATCATTCGTAAATAGACGAATAAACTAAAAGAATTAATTAGACACTGAAACAATATCTACGATATTATATAAACTATTATCAGAATAACTAAATAATACTTTTATTACTAATATAATTTGCATATAATAATATCTTAATAGCGACTGAAGTATTATCTTTCTATACTAATTATAAATAAGAATTAATTCCGTACAAATAATTAAGAGAAATAAAATAACTTACACAAAAGTCAATTATTAATATATAACTATTAATCAATCTATATTAAGAATTAATAAAAGATCTTGAATTTATTAATTAAAGATCTGATATATATTATAATTCTAAAAGAATTGGCGGATTAAATCTTAAAGAGAAGAATCTAATATATTTATTTTATCGAAATATTAAAATTAAAAGATTTAGCATAAAACTGAATCACACGAAACTTAGCTTTTATTTAATTTAGAAAGTCTTAAGCAAATCAATTTATAGACTTAAACTTCTAAATATTATAAAGATTCACTCTATATTTAATATTTCTCTTTTAAATTCTGTATTAAAGAATATTAAATAAACTCCAATCTATTTAAACAATTAAAATCAGAAATATAAAATAGAAAAAGTGCTTAATAATTAAGAAATCAAAGACAAAATCTATTATCTAATAAAATAGTTAGATTACAGTACATTAGAAAATATATAAGAATCAGAAACAAATCTCAATCCTGCGATTCTTAAGAATTATTATCGCCGGAATTCTTAATATAAGAAGAATCAAAGAAAGTAGTTAGCTGCTCTTCGTTAAAAACGATGTTTAATCTCGCATTAACTGATAATCCTTTCTTCTTAAAATATCTCTCTTCTTAATTAAGCTCTTTTAAAGACTTAATCTCTTAAGTAATTATTTTACTTTAAGCCGTCTGAAGAGACTTAATATAAGAGTTTAGACTCGCTATTTTTATAGTATTTTATTAAAGATAAAGAAGAGTTATCTTCCGCGCAATCTTCAGACATAACTCTTTTTATCGCAATCTCTGAAAGTTGATCTTCAAGAAATTATCGTTATAATGAATATTATAATAAGTATACTTTAAATACTTTAAGATATCTTTAAAAAATATATAAAGATAATTCTATTTAGCGCAGATAGAATACGTAATTATAATCAGTATTTTCAATAAAATTATCTTTTCTATTTAAATCCGACATTATTTATAAGAGAAAGATTTACTAACACGATATTAAGATATAATAAAGAAAGAAAGAAGTAGAAAATATTAAAATCATGAAAACAGATTTAAATAACTTAAGAGATTAAGCTAACTTAAAAGAGTATAATATTACAGCTATAGATCAGCAGCTGATAAACTTAACTCTAATTACTAAAGACTTAATAATAAATCAAGATAGTAAATCCCGCTTAAGAACATCTTTAAGAATTACAGCAGATCTGACTTAGAAAGTTATGTTTAATTAGAATAATTAAAGATGAATATTAAGAGAAGTGTTTAAAAGTACTTAAAAAAAGCACTTAGAAGTAAGTGCTTAAGAGTGTTTAAGAAGAGCACTCAAAAGTACTGTGCACAATTTATTAGTAATAACTATATAAATAATTATTTATCTCATAATTTCATAATCTTATTTCTCTTTTATAGTCAACTTATATTATTAGTTACACTCTATCTTTAATTCTTTTATATAAGAATAGTGATTTCTATTCATAAACTCTTTAATATCTGAACTCTATTATAGCTAATCTTAATAGTTTCTAATATAAGAGAGAAAAGATAATACTTAGAATAGTTACTGCTGAGTTGATTAGTTATAAATTATATAGTTAATAAAGATATTATAGAATGTCTTAACTTATAAAAGTTTTTGATTATTATAATAATTAATATAATTATATATATCCTTCTTATAAATCTAAAATCTCTGCACTATAATATTTACTCCTTTCTAATTAAATTAACAAAAATATTTCTTGATATTCTTAGCAGTCTAATTAAGAGACCGGATCGAATCGAGTTTAATTCGATCCGATCTGATCTTTCAAATCTTGGGATTAAAGACCGGATGATCCGATCTTATATAGACTGGGACCGAACCGGATCGGATCATTACGCAATCTAAAAAAAAGAGAAGAAAGATAAGTAAATTAAAGAGAATAATTAAGATAAAATAAATTAAGAGACTTAATAGAAATATATAAAGAATTAATTAGAAGATATCTTAATAAGAGATAAAGAAGAGATTAAGAAAGAAAAAATAAGTCGTGATAAATATAATTTAGATAATATAAAGAGAGATAAGATTATTATGAAGATCTTTTTAAGATTATAAATATTTAATAATAGAAGTTATTATTTTCTAATAAGTTTAGTTAATAAAGATAGATGTTTTCAGTATTTTCATGATAAAAATAAATTTAATTAAAGTTAAAAAGATAGTAAGAAGAAGAGAGAGATTAAGAGAAGTATATAAAAGAGAGTGATAAAGAGTGAAGATAAATTTAAAGAAAAACAGTGTAATTTAATTATTTTATTATATATATAATATAGCGAAATATGCTTAAATAGATGAAAAGTGTTTTTTATTAAAACTTAATCAGTTTTTATTTTAGTGAGCTCTTATTTAAAGTACGCGTTTCAGATATATTAATAATTATTTAAAGAGATTATTAATAATTTTAAAGAAGAAAAGTTAGAAAAGAATAAGAAGTAAAGAGAGTAATAGAGAATACTGATAATAATAAGATTAGATATAGAAAAGTGAATTTAGTGAATAGATTAAATAAATAAATTAAACAGAGAAATAGATTATTATTAATAGTCGAGAATAGATAATAATAAAGAGATATCTCTTTATTTATATTCTTTATCTCTTTTATAATTATCTTACTATCTTCTTTATATAAAATATTAATCTTAATCTACTTTATTTATTAATTTAATATATCGTTCATTACTTAACTATTAATTTAATAATTAATTAAAGCATTAATCAACTCGTACTTAAATAATTCTTCAACTTCTCAGATTTTTTCTCTTCTATAATAAGATCTTATTTATTACTTGCAATAATGAGCACGCCTTCTTATAATATATTAAAGAGAGAAGCAAGAAAATTAGTAAAGCTCATAACTATTATTATAGAGATAATAGTTAATGAGATTTTCTTAATATTAATAATAGGATAAGCTATATAATAGCTATCTAATATAGAGTTTGCGATCTTTTCTAATATTTTAAATTATATTCACGCAAAGTTAATAGAAGAATAGATTTTATTAATAAGTTAGCTAAATTAAATTCTTATTAAAATCTTTAAAGAGATTAACGATTATGCGATAAGATTTACTAACTTTCTAAATATTAATAAGAAAGAATATTCTATAATCTTTAATAAGAAGAATACCGATTATATATAAGTCTTTTAAAGAACTAAAGAAGTGATTATTAAAATTATTAAGTTTCGAAATAAACTTTTAAATATCCGCAAGAATCTTATTAAAAAGAAATATCTACACTTAATATTCTTCGAGCATGTGATTAATAAGCTGTGTTAATATAGATAATCAATACTCGATAAAATTAATAAAGCTTGAATTTAATATTACTTAATTCTGAGTATTTTATATTAAGAGTTCTATCAGATAATATAGTAACTTTCTAGAAAGAGAATCTACAATAATCATTAAATTCAAATTACATTAGCTGATATTCGAAAGTTTATAAAATAGAGAGGGAATCTAACTATTATTATATCGCAGAATATAACATCTCTAATAATAGAAGAGCTTTAAATAAATAATTATAATATTATTTAAAATTATAAGTCTTTTTTAATCTTTCAGCGTCTATATTAAAAAGAATATAATAACTTATAATATAAGCGCTCGAAGTCTACTTTAATAGAAGTAGAGATAATAACAGTCTTCAATAATATTTAATATAAGAATGAGAAGAGAGAATTTATAATATTAAAGAAAAGTAATAATAAGAAGATTAATTTAAAGAGAGTAAAGATAACTTTAAAATTAAAGATAATACTGATTAATAAGAATCTTGATTTTAAAGAGATGTAAAGAATACTTAACAGAATCAATTTTAGCTTAGAAACTCTAAAGAAATAAGGAATAATATCTATTTTTAATAAGCATATATTTTAACTTTCTAAAAATTTAATATCAAAGCTTATAAAGTTATAGAATATAATCTACAACTTTATAAAAAAGAAGATATAAGTAATGTAATATTATTAAGTTCTTAACTTAAAATCTAAAGTTGTGCGAGACTTTTAAGAAATAAATATTGACAGCTTAATTAATAATCTCAATACTTTAAAAGCTATTATATTATACTCAGATATAATAAATCTCTTACTTATTTACACGCAAGCTGCCTTTAATATAAAGAGTTTTATATTAATTAATACATAAGTCTTTAACACTTATATAAAGATAATAAGATAATAAATATAAAGATAAAGAGAGAAGAGAAGAGTTATAAACTTTTAAATAAGATCTGACTTCAAATCTAATAGAAATATAAATATTAACATCTTTAATATAAAGTCTTTTCTTATAAATAAAGAATATATTAAATAGTTTATAACAGAAGCTATTTAAGCAGTAATAATAACTGAATTAAATAAGAAAGTTGAGCATATTATTAATTCGAACGTCTGAGTAAAATGAATTAAAAATAATCAGATGATTAATATAATATTAAAGATTTCGACAGATCAAACTCATAATATAGTTATTTCTATATATTAAAAGAATTATTAATTACTAGTCTATATTTAAATAAAAGAACACAGAATTTATATTCTTGATTTAAAAATAGATATAATATGTCGCACTCTATTACTGAATTATATTCTACACTTTCTGCGATATTACAAATCATTATTTAGATCTAATAATTAAAACGTTATTAATAAGATTAATGCGCAGTAAATTAATATAAGAGACTATAATATCTATATAATTAAGAACTTAAGATCACTAAAAAATGAGAATAGAAATAAAAAGTAGAATAATATAGAAAGAAGATATTATTAAGTATATACACTTTAAAACATGTTACACGCTTGAATTATATAAGAGATATAAGTAATTATATAATATTAAAGAGATTATTCTGTATTAGATATTATAATAAAATCTTTAAGACTTTTAACATTTTAGAAATTAAAAAGAGAATTATAAACATCTTTAAAATCTTTAATACTTAAATTCTTATTTCGAAATCTCATAATCTCTTTATTAAGAAGTTCCGAAATTCATTCACAAAATAATATTATATTAAAGAGATAAAGATTTCTATTTGAGTAAGAATAATTATTACTTTCGAGAGTTATATTAAAAGTGAATTAATAGAGAACGCAAGTCTTATTTAAGAATATATAGTTTAATTAAAATATAGATTAAGAAGACTTAGATTGTAATTAAGAAACTAAATAAGCTGATTATAACAGAGAAGATAAGTAAGCTGTTCGAAATAATATATAAGTAGATCGTAATTAAAGAGATATACAACTTAATTAAGAAGAAAATATGTAAGATAAAGAAGATGAAGATGATAATTAAGAAAGTTAGAATAGAGATTAAGAAGAATAATTTATAAGAGATGAAAAAGATAGAGAAGATAATTAAGAAAGTTAGAAAAAGAATTAAGAAGATTAGTTTGTGAAGAAAGCTAAATAGAGATAATAGAAGAGATATTATATATTATCAATATTAGCGATAAAGGCGTTTACTTTAATAAGTTACTTTTTCTACTTTTCTTATTTCTTCACTCTTTAAATTAAGTAGTTTTAGAAACTAACTCTTTTTTATTATACTGCGCTTTTTATAAGTTTACTTCTTCTCTTTTAATAATTGCGGGTGATTATTATAATCAGACTCTTAACTCTTTATTATAAAAAGTATAAGATTCTCTTTTTTCTTTTAAATATTTAGAGAATAAGTATTTCTAAGCTAAATTAAATTATTATAAGATAGAAGATTATCTTCTTTAAGCGGAAAGAGATTAGAGCAGAAATAATAAGATGAAGAATAGAAGTAGTAAGTTAAGTATAATATCTCTTCACGCAAAGATATATGTATATGACTTATATTTAGAGTAAGAAAGAAGGGAGATAGATAGTTTAATTCTATACTCTTTTACTCTCATTTTCCACAGATCTATTTTAATATCTATTTAGTGCAGCTGTTAATTCAACTATTTTACTATATATGCGATATAGCGAAATCTGTTCTCTCAACTTTCTTCGCTATTAGCCGCACTAAGGCGCACCTTTAACATCCTCACACTATTACGCTCAATAAGAAAATATTATTATTTCAATAATATAAGAAATAGCTCTCTTTCTAATCTTAAAAATATTATTAATTATAGAGATTCTATTATAATATTTAATATAGAATAATTTTTCTAATATTTTATTACTATCTATATTTCTTATATAACTTAAGTATATAAAATATATTAGAGTTTATATATTTAATAATATCTTCTCTTTATATTATTCTACTTTTCTTATCTATTCTTATTTTTAAGTAATCTTAAATTCTTAATTATATAGAGATTATAGTCTCTTATATTTATTTATTACATCTGAGTCTTATTAATAATATTCTAAATGTTAGATTTAAATAATAACTAATAATATTATAGAAGATGTAAGATTTAATCTTATAATAAATTATAATATATTATATCTACTTTTAAATTTAGAATATAAACTTATTATCTCTCTACTTAAATATAAATTAATAATTAATAATTATTTTAATATATAGAAATCATTAGATTATAAGTATAATCTATTAAAATCTTTAATATTATATTTATCTACTAGCTATTTTCCGTTCATTCTACTTAAATATTAAGATTAATAATATACTTAATTTCCTTATTTAATTTAATCATTATTATTACTTAAATAGCTTCTTTAATAAGCTATTTAATATATTCTTTATTTATAAGAAAAGACTTTATATTAAAGATATTAATATTCATATTTCTATTAGATTTAGATTTAGATCTTATTTAAAAGTTTATAACTCTTCTCTCATTTCTCTATTCTATTATTTATTATCTTATTCTTCTTATATATATGTCGAAGACTTATATATTAATTAGTATAAGATTTCTAATATTAAAGATAGTTTATATATAAATGAATAAGAGATTTATTATATCTGAGTATAATATAATAGATTCTAGAGTATTACAATTATTAATTAAGTTATTAATATTTATTTCTTAAAGATTTTATATAATTTTAGACTTTAAATTAAGAACTTAATAATATTATATAACTTATATTTTCTATAAAGTTATAAATAATAGTTTATAACTTTATAAGCTTTAATATTAAATTTTTAAAAAGTTAAAATATATAATTATTAGAAATAAGTATTATTCATTATTTCATTAGAGTTTCTATATTAAGATTAATCTTATTAAGTATTCTTTATACTTCTTTAAAACTAAGATTCATATTAATTAAAGTTATCTTTAACTTTTAAGTTATCTTTATCTTTTTTAAATAGATCTTCTTATTATTACTCTTTTTAAATATTATAAATTCTCTCTTCTTATTCTTATATTAAGTATTATTAAAGATTATTATAATCTTTACTTCTATTAAAATAGATTTTAAGTGCTTAATTTATAAAAAATTTTATTCTTTTTAAAATATATATTAAAAGATTAAAGAAAACTTATAATCTTAAATAATATTATAAGTATCTACTTAAAGCTTATTTATTTTTAGAGATATAAGATTTTAATAATATAATAAAGTTTAGATCTTCTATCTATTTTATAATCTCTTAAATATCAGCTAATATAATTCAGATTCTATAATTATTATAGACTCTCTTTCTAGAAAGTTATTATATTATCTAATAGAATCTATAATAAAAAACACTTAGAATTAAGTAACTCTAAATTCAGACTTTATTAATCTTATTAAATATTATTTATTCTCTCTAATATAACTTATTAATTATATATTCAAAGAATATTAAATATAAATATTTCTTCTTAATAAGATTCTTATATTTATTTAAGAGTCTATTTTAAAACTTAATAATTCTTTCTATTATCTCTTTAATTCTTTAGAAGACTTATTCTTTGTGTTACTGAATGAATACTCCTTTCTTATTAAAAGTAATATTGCCGCGTTTTAACATCAAAATCTGCGGTAGTCTTGATAGAAGAAACATCAAAATTTCAAGTCAACTTTTCTTCTTTTTTACTTAATATATTATAATTTTAGCGCCAAAATAGATTTAAATCTTATATAATTACTCTCAGATCTTAATAATAATTATATTTATAGATTTATAGATTTAAATTTATAAAAATCACTCTTCTCTTTCTTATTTTAAATAAAATTAAGTAAAATTCTTTTAAATTAATTTATATTACTTTTTATTGTCTATATTATACTAAATTTAATAGATAAATCTATTTTAATTAGATGAGTATATAGAAAATTTTAAGAGCTTCTTAATAATATTATTTATAGTTTTCTAGCTATATTAATCAGCTTAATATAAATAATTCAAGAAAGAAATAATATAAAAAAGTGCTGTAAGATTTTGATGTTTCTTCTATTAAGACTGCAGCAAATTTGACGTTAAAACGCGATAATAATATTCTCAATAAGAAAGGAATACTTATTCAGTAATATAAGAAATATATAACTAGTATTCTTCTTATTAAAAATAATAAGATATTCTTCTTTATTAATATTTAGAAAGTCTATAAATCTTATTATATAATTATTAATCTCTTTAAAAAGTTTAATAAGAGTTTAATTTAACTAACTTATCAATAAAATTTATATTATAATTGATTATATATAAATATAATTTAAAATATTAAAAAAGATTATAAACTTTATATCTAAAAGCTATTATTCCTTATATCATTAAAATGACAAATTCCTTTATTAAATATAATGACTTAATAGAAATTTGGGTGTAATCTTGATATAAGAAACATCAAAAAAAAATTGGTGTTCTTCATATTAAGACTGCACTCAAATTTCTGTCAAATCATTATACTTAATAAGAGAATTTGTTATTTCAATAATATAAGAGATATTACTTATCTTATTATTAATATTAAGAGAATCTTATCAGCTATTACTTTAGTAATAATAATTATAGACTCTACTAACTTTCTTTCTTCTCTCTTTAAAATCTTATAAGAAGATGTGCTTATTTTTATAAGTAATAAATAAGATCTTATTATTAAAAAAAGATTTAAAAGATTAAAGAATAGTTTTAATATAATTTAATTAATTAATTAAGTATTAAATTAATAGCTATATAATATATTATATAATGATTTAATAAATAGAGTAGATTAAGATTAATGTTTTATATAAAGAAGATAATAAGATAATTATAAAAGAGATAAAGAATATAAATAAAGAGATATCTCTTTATTATTAGCCGCCTCCGACTATTAATAATAGTCTATTCTTCTATCTAATCCGCTTATCTAATCTATTTACTAATCCTACTTTTCTATATCTAATCTTATTATTATTAATATTCTTTATTATTTTATTTACTTCTTACTCTTTTCTATTTTTTCTTTTTTAAAACTATTAATAATCTCTCTAAATAATTATTTATATATCTAAAATATATACTCTAAATAAGAGCTTTTTAAAATAAAAACTAATTAAGTTTTAATAAAAAATATTTTTTATTTATTTAAGTATATTTTATTATATTATATATATAATAAAATAGTTAAATTATATTATTTTTCTCTAAATTCTTTTTTATTATTAATTATTCTCTTATTTATATCTTTCTTAATCTCTCTCTTCTTCTTATTATCTTTCTAAACTTAATTAAACACATTTTTATTTAGAGAAAGCTAAAAATATCTATCTTTATTAACTAAACTTACTAGAAAATAATAACTTTTATTATTAATTAATTATAATTCTAAAGAGATCTTTATAATAATCTTATCTCTCTTTATATTATCTAAGTTATAATTATTATAATTTATCTCTTCTCTCTTATTCTCTTCTTTATCTTTTATTAAGATATCTTCTAATTGTTTCTTTATATATTTCTATTAAATCTTTTAATCACTTCTATCTTAGCTATTATTATTAATTTATTTATCTATTTTCTTTATTCTTAATATTCTAATAAATTCTAACTTCTTCTCTTCTTTTATAAAATATCTCTTTATTTAATTATTTATAATTAAACTTTTAAACTTAATTCTATTAAGCTTCTTTAATTTAAAGCTTTTCTTTATTTAATTTATGTTCTTTACTTAAAAAGATTTATATTAATATATTGAAAACTTATTCTTTCTTATTATATTTACAATCTTATCTAACTTATATTATAGAATTAAGCTCATTTTAATTAATTTTATTCTTATTTTATATTTAATATTAAAAATCTCTTTATTCTTCTCTCTCTTATATTATTAT
>JAABUK010004030.1_pt1 | contig 24355 bp, 6 predicted proteins | sample 5559141 | NCBI WGS metagenome assembly JAABUK01 (sample SAMN10711869, study PRJNA513367) | rock metagenome | isolation source: Antarctica rocks | place: Antarctica: Victoria Land, Pudding Butte nord | collected 2016-01-03
AACTGCTTACTCTTTTTTTAAGACTTTATAATCTGATCGTCTTAATAATAGATCTACAAAATTCAACTTATTTAATTAATACTTAATTTCAAAGTTATACTTTAATAATTTTAAAGTTTATCGCGCCTAATATTTATTTAATATTATAATGATTATAAAATATTTCAAATTATTATAATTATATTAAACTTCTGTGATTTCTTTCACTCTCTATAAATAATATTATTATTATTTAAATAGCTTAATAATAGCTAGAAGTTTCTTATTATAAGTTTCATAAATCTCTTTCTATTATATCGCGCCAAGATCTGGCCCGTGCGTAATGCACGCGTTAAGCCTGCGAACATATATGAACAACTCTACAGTCTGAAACTCTAAGTTCTTCATTATTTAACTTATAGAATATTAAGAATATCTTCTTTATCATTATTATTAATAGAGCTTTACACTATAAAACGCATATTATTTATACGCTATATTATTATATTACTTAATCTCTTAATATCTCTAATAATTTTGAACGATTCTACTCTCTTAAGTAGAAGAGCCGCCCGATAATAGTATTAAATATTTGTAGTATAGTCTAATGAGAGTAGAGAGAGTATAAAGAGACTGAAGACTAAGATTATATTAAAGATGCGGATTCTTACTTACGTGTTATAAGTAATGCGGTTATATCACGCACTAAGAAGAGTATGCTTTCTCAGATATTTATCCCGCGTCTTCTTAAAGTTAAGCTCGGAAATAATAAAGAGAAATTCTCTAACGCAGATTATTTTACGGAAGAAGATAAACTAATATATTATATTAAGCTGATATAAGAAGAACTTAAAAAGTATATTTAAAGAGCTAAGTCATATATAATGCGTAAATAAAAAGAGCGTGAGTTAATATAGCTGTGTAAAGAGTTATAGAAAGAATTTATAGCTAGTCTATAAGATATAAATAAGATAACTGCGCTATTAAAGCGAGCGTTAAAGAGAGCGAGATTATTAGAGAATAATAGTACTCAGTAAATAAAAGAATATATGCGGTCTATCGAGTTTATATATTATTATAATAAGAATATTAAAGAATTAAAAAAGTTCTTAATATTCTAAATCATTTATTAAGAGATTGAGTCAGACGAGTTATAAATAACTTGCGTATATATTATAGCTAAATATCTTTGTAATACGCTCATGAAATTATAGAATTAAAGAATTTAATTAAATATAAGTCTTATTAAGATATAAGATGAATTTAAGTAGTAATTAAGAGATTCTCTTAAAATATTAAATCAATATATTCTTAAATCAACTTTAATAATAAAGAAGATAAGATAATAAGAGAATTAAACTTATAAAGATATATATATTTATATGTGCGAGTTAAAGAATAATATTCTCACTATAATTATTAAGTAGTAGAGAGCATGAATTCTAATTAATATATTATAATCTGAGCTTTATAACTGAATTATATATGATTTATCTATAATTAATAATATTAATGCGGTAATTACTTGCGCAGACTGAAATAAGTTAACTCTTTTAGAGAGAATCTCGGCGTGAAACACACGCGTATTAACAGTAAATAATAGTAAGTTAAGAAGAAGCAATCTTCTTTTAACTTATAAATAATTTAATTATAATTCATAAGATAGTTTTAAAAATAAAGAATAAGATACGGGAAATAATAAAATGTAGACAACTTATAAATAAGATGTTGTGATTAACTTCTGATTTATAACAATTTACTGAAACTGCGGTAAAGAAGATCACTGTAATATGAATTACTTAAATAGAAAAGAGATAAAAAACAGCTAGTTCTAATTATTAATATCTTATAATTATTAAGACTGAGTTTAATTAAGATTATATTTAAATCTAAGAAATATATCTTTCTTAATATAAAGATTTAGATATCGCAGAAGAAGCGCGTATTACGCGCCCTACTGAACTTTAAAGCGCAAGAAAACTTTATTTTCTAAATTATTATATTAGAGAAGAGCGTAATTCTATAGAAGTTTATAACTTATATAAGTAATATAGACGATTATCTTATAATTATATATGATTAAGAATTAATTAAAATGCATATAATTATGATGATGATGATAATTCTTACTTCTATCTAGCTTATAATTAATGAGGGAATCTATATATTTATAAAGTAAGAAATCTTTTTAGAGAAAAAATCTATCGCTCTTATCTTACTTTCTTTTATTTACATTCTATATTACATAGTTGCGATTTCTTGCGAGCTTTACTGCGAGATTCTGATCTTAATTCTTTAATTCAGATATTGCTTACTTAGAATTGTGCTAGAAGTTCTGTCTTTTAAAGAAAATATACTGCTACTCTAATCTTATAAGTGATTATAAGCATTTATCAGTAGTCGCTCATTTCTATAATTAAAAACAGTAATCTCCTCTTATTTATAAAGAGCGGATATAATATTATAATATGCTTTATCGTTTATTATTATCAGTCGCAGAAGCACGTAGGTGTGTAACTCGAAATGTTTCTATCTATAAGAAATTTATTCAGTCTAATCTTTTCCGTTCAGATCTGAATGATTAGCGCGCTAGCCGTCTTTATTAATTCTCCGTGAAGTTTCAGATGATTATAATTTAGATTAAATTATATTAGATTCTTAATTCTATTTACAAATATGAATTAGAGATACGCTGTTTATTATATCTCTTATATATTAGTCAGCGTTTTCTTGAGAGCTTATTTTTATATTATTAGCTAATGTTCTCATCCGTTTTCTTTTATATTCTGTCGTGAGAGTGCTATTATTAATAGTGAGCTATTTATTTAGAATTTCTTTAGAATTCTCTTTTTTAATTATTCCTTCTTAATATCTAATAAAGTTACTTATTAGTTTAGAATTCTTCTCAATAACGCTTTATTATAAATTCTTACACATGCTTAATAAACTATATAGTCTTTTATAATTAGAGTCTATCTGCGCACTTCTAAGATCGTTAGTCTATCTATTATAATTAAGATCGAGCAGATTCTTATTTCTTTTTCTAGAATACGCTTATTTACAGCTTAATACACTTTAAAGATCTTTTATAAAAAGTGATTCTAAGTGATCTTAAGTTATTGTTCTACTATTTTATAAGTAAGAGATATTTCTTATAGTTCGCGTTATATACTTGCGCTATATAGTAGTACTGATTTAATAACGGAGCTGTAGATCAGTCTTAACTTCTTAAATATAACTTCTCAGATTAATAATATAATATGATTTATTGCGCTTAATAATGAGATCTGTTTTTTCTAAATCTTTATAAGATGTGATCTCTATCTTAGCTTAATATTAATCTGAACTTCTAGTACTTAAATATAAGATTTTGTATTAATTTATATTCTTTTAAGTATTAATATAACTATTAGATTGAATCTCTTTAATAATCTTATTAAATAGAGGATCTCGTATTTCTTTAATATAAAGCGTGCGTTATAAGTTACAGCTTATTATATACACTTTTAATAGATCTCTTTCAGATATTTATAATTGCGCTCTATTAATGCTTTATATATTAAGATATTAATATTATTTATGAATTTAGTCGAGAAAACTTATAACACTTCATTATCTGTAATATCTAATAGATCTATAATAAAGAAGAGGAATAGAATAGATAATATCAGAGATTCTTATAAGATGCCCGTTTTTACTCGTAATTATTTAGACTTACTCTTAATCAATTTTATTATTATAATATAATCTTTAAGAAAGCTTTCTACTCATCTTATTAATATCTCTGAGATTCTTCTTTTTCTAAGATTATATATTAGTCTCTTATATAATATGTAATTAAATGCGCCTGAGATATTAAGACTAAGAAGGATTATAATCTTTTTCGGGTCTGAAAGATTCTAAATAGTGTGTACTTATTTTATAAGAAGTTAAAGAGCTATTTCTATTAATCTATTTTTCTAAGTTTCTATTTACGTTTTTGAAAGAAGATAATTAGATTTAATAAGTTATAAGAGCTTACATATTATAATTTATTTAAGAAGTTTCCTTATAATATTAAGTAGAGCTATCGGGCGGTATATCTTAGAAGTGATATAATTATCTTTATCGGGTTTTTGAAGAGTAAGTATAATTATCTATTTTCACGCATTAGAGTGATAGTCGTTTTATAATACTGCGTTAAAGATCGTGTAAAGATGTAGAATTAGTTAATCTATTATATTCTTAAGTATTCTATTTAGAATCTAATCTGAATTAGCGACTTTATTCTTCGCAATCTTCTATACAGTATTATACATCTCTACTTCTATAATTATCTGCTCGGAATTAATTCTCTCTTTATATTAAGTATTCTGAATATTCTATAAATCTATCTCTTAAGATTTTAGAAAAAATTTCTTCTTTAATAAATTAATCTTTTGTGATATTATGTTAGCTACTTTAATTTGATTTTTATTATAATCTTTTATAATTAATTGTGGGAGCTAAGAGAGTATATATGATTTATTTACTTTAATCTTAATCTACTTTATAAGTCTTCAGATGTTCTATATTATCTATATAATTTTAATTAGTTGCGAGTGAAACGTATTTTTTATATGTTATTATAGAATCACTATCTTCTGATTTCTGATTTTACAACACATTCTCTCAAACTTCTCTATATAATTTTATAATATATTATATCTAATCTCTCTTATCTTATAAACTGCTATATCATACTCATTTAATTAGAAGTTCTTTATAAACTTAGAAGGCTTAGCTCATAATATACTTATATTAATTACTTGATTAAGTGCTTATAATATCTTTTAAATCCTCGTATCTATCTATTTATTAATATATAATAAGATATTAAATATCTTATCTTCTAGCGCTATTATCATCTTTTTAATATTCGTTCTCTTTTAATATCTTTTGTGTTTGATTATAAGTAACTGTGATTATATTTAAAGAGTAAGCTTAATTAGAATATGATTAGATGATTAGATTAAATCTGATTTAGCTGTGTACTTTATTATCTTATTTACAAGTATTTATAAAAGAAATATTAGATCTATTATACTCTATAACTCACGTATTTATTATATTATTATTTCGAGAAAGATTATAAGCTTAAGTAAATGATTATTAGTAATATTAATTAGAATATCTACTACTGTATATTAGATTAGTCTCTTTAAGCCGCTCTAATATAAATGATAAAGATTAAGATTATTAATTATAATATATTTCGCTTTTGTGTTTATTACTTTTAAGATCTTATGTAATATATTAAGTATTCCCGCCTCTTTACTAAAGTATAAGTCTAGGCTGGAATTATAGATATTATACATCTAAATCTGATAAGTCATATCTAAGCTACTTTCTTTAATATAAATTGTAAGTGTTTGTGCGTCTTTATTATGATTTGTCACACTTTAGTTCTGTAGATATAATCTTTTATTAATATAGAAGTAGACTCTTATAAGCTCTTGAGATGAGTAGATTAAGTAGAATTCTGCTTATAAAGAATTGTAATCTATTATAGTAAAGAGATTCCTTTAGAATTCTTAAATAACGAGGATGTTAAATACTTTAACTATAGAATCGCGTAGGAGTGAGATTAGTGTTACTTCTTTATTATAATTAATGTTATATTGCAGTATTCTTAGTTCTTATAATATAATTCTTATTCTGAGATTATTTCTAATATTTCTATTAAATACAACTCTTTCTTAATTATTATGATTATCTTCATTTTCATATCTTTAATTTCGGGAGATTATGATAGTTCGCCGATTATTATAGTTATTTCTATCTCTTCAGTATTTAAATCTGAACAAGCTCTCTTTTAAGAGAGTTATGTCTGTTTAATTACTTTAACTACTTTAATTAGATTATTAGATCTTCTCTTGCGCTCTCTCATAACTTGTTATTACTTATTATTATCTCTTATTTAGAATTAGAATCATGATATTATAGATATGAATTGCGCTATTCTGATTATATCTTTATAACTCTTCTTATATAGTATTAGAGTTGTCTGAACTGCTTTATTAACTTATTCTATTTTATATTATTTAAATTAACATCTCTTCTCTTAAGCTCGATAATTACTTTTATATAACTCGCATTTATAAGAGATTACATCTTTCTAATCTTTCTTATAATTACTTATGAGATAACTTCCTGCGCAGTTTATATAAACTGATTTGAATTTGCAGAATTTTGTAATATATTTATACTGCTAATAATATATATACTGAATAATTCTTACTTTTAAGATAAATCATTTATAGATCTTTATTTCTTCTTTATAAATTAAATCGCGAATGATTAATTGATTTGCTGTATTAATACTCTTAATTATAATAATCAGCGATTTATATATCTTCTCTTATCTGATTATGCATTTAATTCAGATTACTTTTGCTAGCTCTATTTACGGGTGAAGTCTTTAATTAGCTTTGAGAATCTTAATGATTACTTGTAATTAGTTCTGATTATTTACTACTTTAATATAAATAGCATAAGCTCTAACTATATAGATGAATTTTTTAATCTTTGCGCTTAATATAATTGTTTGTAATCAGTCTATTATTTTTTCTAAGACTTCTTTACTTACTTATAAGACTATAATGATTAGATAGTCTTCTCTCGTAAGTCTTTGAAATGTGATTATCTTGTTTGTAACTTTTCATAATTCCGCGACTCTGATTATATTTAGTAATGTTATTATTAGCTTTATATCTATTTCATCTCTTTATATTTAATCTGTAATAATTATAATTAGTTCTTTATTCTTCCGATTTATTATTATTTATTAATGCTAAATGTTTGCGATTAGAATTCTAACAACTTCTTTATGATTTTCTACTGCGATTTGACTTTATATCTTTATCTTAATCTTCTGTGATTTTCTCAGCTCTTTCTTTATCTCTTCGATATTTACGAGGATTTGCGAGAGAGTATAAGAAATTATCAATATTTATGATTCGATCTTAATACTTTTGAGGCGTTTCACTAATTCCATTAATTGCGTCTTTTCTATCTTCACAACTTCCTTCCCTTCTTTATTCGTTCTTGCGGCTGACTTCAGAATGTTACAAATAATAATAGCGATTTTCTTGAGCTGATTTGCTTGATGAGAGGACTGCATTTCAATCATTTTTTTTAAGAATTAATTAAAACGCATGTAATTAATATGTGAACGCATGTAATTAATATGCGAGATATATCTTGATTAAATTAATATTTCTATTATATAATTATTTTAAAGAGATTTAAGCTGATTTTAAAGATATTATAACTAAAAATTATTAATTTAGATGTGAACTGAGCGGAATATAAGTGATTTTATCGCGAGTTATGTATAAATATTATAATAGATGTATCTAAGTAGTTTTTAACTTAAAATAATATTATTTAAATAGAAATGTTAATTATATAATCTGAAGATATATTATAATATATAGACATCTTACTCACGAGTTTATAACTAGAAGAGTTAGTTCTATCTAATAAATATTAGAACTTCTCTAATATATTTACTGAGAATGAAGATAAGTATCTATTATAAATAAATAACGTGTGATACTTAATTAAGATTGAAGAAGAGAAGTTAATATCTTATGAGCTGTTATATCTCTTATCTTAATTTAAGCTGTGAATTCTATATAACTATCTTAAGAATAGTCTGTAAAAGAGATAAATTCAAGAGTTAATATTATTAGTAAATGTTTCTATTCTCTTTATAAAGAAGAAGAATAATAGTTTATAATTATATATTAATTATTAAGAGTTAAATCAGATAATAAGTAAGAATCATTATCTATTACTCTTAATTAAAGAAATTCTTAATCATCTATTAAGCGCGCGTTATTTTACTGCGCTAAATCTGCGAAATATATATCATTAAATCTAAATTCAAAAGAAAGATTAATAAAAGACTATATTTCACACGCGTTATAAATACTTTAAGTATTATATTATACTATTTAGATTGATAAATGCTCCGATTATATTTCAAATCTTTATAAATAAGATATTGATAAGATTATTAGATAATATCTACATTATATATATAAATAATATATTGATTTTTAGTAATATCCGCGAAGAGTATATAACTTATATATAATAAATGCTGAATTGCTTATAACTCACACACATATATATAAAGTTGCCGAAATACACATTTTATATATAAGAAGTTGACTTTCTAAACTATTATATAGAAGTCGCAGGTGTATTAATAGATTCTCGTAAGATGATTATTATTAAAGAGTGAGCTGAATTAAAGAGCTTTTATAATATTTAGATGTTTATTAAGTTTATTAATTTCTATCATTATTTTATTCGCGGGTTCTTCGCTATTACTGCGCTCATAATCAATCTATTAAAGAATATAAAGAAAGATAAGAAAAAGAAACTTTTTAAATAGATTAAAGAGATAACGCAGGCGTTTCACACGCTAAAAGTATGCTTTATTAAGAGAGTTATACTGCGTTATTATGATTTATAGAAATCGTGCTATCTAAAAATAAATATCTTAAAATTTAGAATTAATGCGGTCTTATTATAATCCTGCGAGATAGATATAAGTAGTAAATAAATAGTCTGACGATCTATAATATTTTTCTTAAGAAAGTTGATTTCTATTAAGCTTAATTATGATATTTCTAATTTAGAAATACTGATTATTATAAAAAGTTATAAGAAATAAAGACATTATTTTAAATAATTATAACAGCGAAATCAAGTAATTATAGATTACTTAAATCTATGATATTTCTATATTCTATTATAGATAAATCGCAGATAAGCCCGCTAAGTAGAATACTTAGCAGTCTATAATCTTGAAATAGTATATAGATCTGAGATAGAGAATCCCGCAGATAGACTCTTAAGAAGATTAGAATTCTGAGATGCTAAGTCTCTTAATAAGAAAGAGCTCTCGCTATTAAAGATTCTACTCGCAGACGAAAATCACGCGAGATAAAGATAAGAACTAGATAAACGCATAAATTAGAGTGTAATAGTAGTAGCGCTTATTAAATTAAAGATTAGAAGTAATAGAGAATTAAAGATTTTAAGAGAGTTAAGAAGCTTCTTTTAAGACTTACAGAAAATTCGCGAGTAACTTATCTTATTAATATAGATAAGTTAGTAGTAAGACGTGATATTTATTTTAAGAGAAGTTTCTATTATAAATTCTTAGTAAGAGATCAGATTAATAATAGAAGAAATATTATCTTATAATAAAGTGTCAAATGTGCTTACTAATCATCTATTTAGTTTACAGTTAAGAGACGTCTAATATATATAAGTGAGCTGAAAGACATCTTTTGAAGATATTATTAAAGAAGATAATATGAGAGATGAGTAACGCGAAGATCATGCGAATCTCGTGTGATATAATAGCGTAATATATATTCTAAATAATTTTATTACTTATATAGAAATATTACATTAGAATTATAATGATTTTTAAATAAGAAATTATTTTAGATATAAGAAGATATTAGATGTAATTTATAGACTATATTATTAGCTAAAATTAGTAGATAGCGTGCGAGACTACTATAATACGTGTGATATCTATTAATATATGAAAGCGCCGAGATATAAATTCTATAATCTATTAATATCTTTATTGATTCTGTAGAAGCTCTGATAAAATATTACTTTAGATTTTATTACTGATCTACTCTCTTCACTTTATATATAACGCGCATGTGATTTAATACTTAATATAATAGATCAGTACTTATATAAAGTAATTCATATACTCATTATTATTAATATTACCGCAAGCGAGTTTCTTACGCTTATTAAGCGAGAAGTAATAGAGTGTTATAATGTGCTAAGATTAATTGTAAGTGATTAAGATATATTATTTATATTAGAGTAGTGAAGCATCTTTTATTATAATCTGATAATTAAATAAAGATTTTCAACTATATTTCATCTATAGAATAATAATATAATAGAGCATCAAAATTAGATGTTAAAGTACTATTTATATTACTATATTAATTATTATTAGAATGATTAGATATAATTTTTATTAGTTATTAAGTTTGCGTATAATAATAGTGTTTATAATACTATTGATAAGATATTAATAAAGATGACTAGATATTATATATCTATAATGCGCAGGTGTGATATAGAAGATTCATTAATAAAATGAGATGAGAATTAGAATGCGAGATAATATATTAAGATTTTATAAAAGAGGAAATCGGAAGTAAGAGATATATAATAATATGTAAGTAAAGTAATTACGAAGTATTATAATAAGAAGTATTAGTAAAGAATCTATATTATGAGTAATCATATAATATTATCTTCACGTAATATTCATCTATAACGCGTAAGTAAGAAGTTATTAAATAAGTATCTTAGTCTATTTCTTATTATTAAGAGGCTAGATTAAAATGCGTATAAACTAGAACTATTAAAGATATATAAATGAATTTATTCTATCTTTCATATCTCTCTTTTAGAATTATATTACAGGCGCGATAATTGCGAGCCGCCGGCATTAATTAAGATTAATTAGAATGAGAAGTAGAAAATAAATCGCGTTTTAGATATATAAGATTCGCGGCTGAAGCGTAGCTTCTTAGTAAAATAGAAGAATTATATAATAGAGAAGTACTTCTGATAATCTAAAAAAGATCTGATGTATATTTAAGAGATTATTAAAGTCTTTTATATAAGTAGAATAAACACACTAATATCGCGTATAATTAGTTATAAGAAGTGAAAAAAATAGAAAGATAACTGATCTAACTTATGATAATCGCATATGAGTTATCAGTATATTATAAGAAGTTGTTTATCTTATTTAGTTTTCTTATATAAGTACTTATATTCTGCGTGATAAAAACATATAAGACTTATAAGATAAAAGAAAAGTTATAAGATAGAAGTATAAGATTAAGCAATCTTAAAAAAGATATTTTAAAAATTTGAGTGAGTATACTCTTATATTTTAGTAGCGTTATTATTATCATTCTTATTCTTATTATTATTAGCGATAGTAGAATTATTATTCTTAGTAAGAGGATTCGCCTACTTAATAAATTCTATATATAGAATAACAAGCGCTTCTAAAGTATATATAATTCGCAACTGAGTTTTCTTAATTATCTCAGTTAAGATAAAGAACTTACTTATTTAGAATATATCGAGCGAGAAATTCTTAAGATGCTCTTTAACGCGTTAATTAGTAATATAGAATCATTTAATAAGAGATTTAGTATTCTTCTAAATCTCTTCTAAAGTTATACTCATCTAAATAAGATAGCTCTAATATAAAGTTACTAAAGTAGCAGCCTCTCTTTATAGTTCTGAGAAAATCTGTGAATTCTAAATAAAGAGTGTAAGAGAAAGAGAAAATCTATTATAAGATATTTATAAGAAGACTGTTATCTAATATAATAGTATTAATAGATTACGCGACTTAATTATATAATATAGTTTATCGACTTCTCAGCTATAATAATGATAAGGCGCCTAAGACATCTCTTATATTAGTTATATTAACGGGATTTAAAAGAAGTTCTTAACTTTATAAGCCGCACATATTATGAGAAAGAAGAGAGAGTGAACTTATCTCTAAATTACTTACGTGAGAAAGAGAAGATTATAAGAACTATAAATCCTATTTATAATTAATATATGAGATATAATCAGTGTATAAAGAACATATTATAAATAATTAATATTTTAATAATAATTATTAGAGTTAGTAGAGTTATATTACGCGCAAAATATAAGATTCTCACAAAAAACTTTATTAAGTAAAAGCTTTAATTTAAGAGATAGTGAGCGTGTAAGATGTATAATATAAGTAATTTATAAGTTTGTTTATATACTGTAAAAGATTAGTATAATCGCGCGTAAGTCGCGGGTAATTTATAAGTATTAAAAATAGCAAAGAAAAAGAAGAAAGATGTAAGAAAGTAATAAATTAGCTATTTATACTGAAGAGTTGTCTCTGAATATTATAAGAGAAAGAGTCTTAACGCTAGCGGGCGTGTTAAGTATTTTACCCGCGAAGAATATTAAGACCTCCGAAATTGAATATCGCAATCTTTAATAAAGAATGAAGCGTAATTATACGCTTATAACTCGCACGCTTATTCACAGAAATAATATTCTAAGCTCTGAGAATAGAGTTCCTTTAAGAAGAGAGATAATTATTATACCGCGCTAAGATCTAACCCGTATGTAATACACGCGCCAAATCTGTAAACATATATAGAAAACTTTATAATCTGAAATTCTGAGTTCTTCATTATTTAACTTATAGAATATTAGAAGTGTCTTCTCTATTATTATTATTAATAGAGCTTTACGCTATAAGACGCATACTATTTATATACTATATTATCACGTCACTCAATCTCTTAACGCTTCTAATACTTCCATAATTATAAGCTTATAAGAGAAATAGACTATCAAATATTATAATAGTTTTTTCTTAGCATTCTTAAATAATTATAATAAGATTCCTCTTACTACATAATTAAAAGTATTAGTTTTCATATATATTAGCTTCTAAAAGTTAAAATAATGTAATATTAACGTCTTATTAAAGACTCGCTTAAGTTCTTTAAAAGCTTTCTTTAATTTCGCATTAAATATAAAAAGATTAGTTTATTTATTATTCTTAATACTCTTTAATAAATTGATAAGAAAAGAGATGATATAAGAGTAGTTCTGCACAAATCTGCGATAAAAATTTGTAAATCCCAGAAAAACTTAAAGCTCTCTAATAAATATAGATGCAGATCATTTAATAATAATTACTATACGGCTCGATTCCATTATTATATCATCAATATTCATAATAAATCTTAAGAAATCTACTTAAGTTATCATAAATTCACACTTTAATAGCTTAGCGTATAAATTAAAATGATGAAGCCTTTTAAATATCTTCTTAATATGAATAATATATTCTTCCTTACTTTTTAAGAAGATTAGAATATTATTAAGATATATTATATACGAGATATTAAGAAGATCTTATAATGCTATATTAATATATAATTAAAAGATTATAGAAGTATTAATCAATTTAAAGAGCATCACTCTATATTTGAAATAATCATAACGCGTTTAAAATATTATCTTTTATTCATCTCTCTCTCAAATGCGGAATTAATAATATGCATCTCACAAATTAAGTTTAATAAAGATTATGACTTCAATCATATAATTCAAAGTTTTATTAATTAAAGATAGAGAGTAATAATTCTTAATTATTATTTTGTTTAATTCTTAATAATTAATACACAATCTCATCTCTTTATTCTTTTTAAAGATAAATAGAATAGACGCTTCTGCAGAATTGAAACTTAAATAGATTCATCTCTTCTTTAGAACGATATTAAGATATTCCCGCAGTATTTTTAATTCTCTTTCTGATAAGATATATAACAGGCTAAATAATGACTGCTTATTAGACATCAACTTAATATTATGCTTTAATTAGTTATGCTTTAGAAGACTACTAATATTCTTATCTAAGAAAATATTAGAATATTCTTAGAATTTCTTTAAAAGATCTTTCTAATTTAAAACAGCTATTATAACTAAAGCTGAAGTGAATTCGATATAACAACTATTAATCATCTCTAACACGTAATAAAGAAAAATCTGCTTATTCTTTTAAATAAATCTTTTTAATAAAAGAAATTCTTAAATTAATTTAATATCATTAGTTTTTAATAAGAATCTCTACTAATAAGTCTTGAAGAAGAAATCTGAATCCTTAATTTCTAGTTAAGAAAGATTAAGAATTATATTAACATTTAGACTGAATAAATCTATTATATAAAACTTAACTTTACAGACTTTAATAACTTTATTAAAATCTTTTATCTTAATAGAAAGCAAATAAGCTTCTAAGAAATGAAAGATAAGACTATTTTCTTATTATAATATAATGATTAACTTTATAAATAAGTTTAAAAGATTTATTTTCTTTATTATAAGTTATAAGATTAAATTCAGATTTATAATAATATTAAGAAGATATTTCGCAGTATAAGAGCTATCTTTAATATCTATATCCGCGTTAGTAATATATCACTTCTTATCTAAAGCAATTAGTCTCAGTAAAGCTATTATGAGGATGTCAAAGGTGCGCCTTAATGCGGCTAGTTGCGAAGGAAGTTAGAAGAGTAGATTTCATTATACTTACGTATGATGAAATAGTTAGATTGATAGCTGTACTAAGTGAACGTTAAAATAGATCTGTGTAAAATAGGGTAAAAGAGTGTAGAATTTCCCTATCTACTTATTTCTATCTGCTCCTGAATATGAGCCATATATATATATCTTTCTGTGAAGAGATATTATACTTGACTTACTATCTCTATTCTCCATTCTACTATTTCTATTCTAGTCTCTTCCTACTTAGAGGAGATAACCTTCTATCTTATAATAACCCGATCTAGTCTAGAAATACTCGCCCCCTGAGTATTTATAAGAGAAGAAAGGAAGCCCTATACTTTTTATAAGAGAGGTTAGCTGTGATAGTCACTTATAAGTATTAAAAGAGAAGAAGCAAACCCATAAAAAGCGCAGTATAATAGAAAAGAGTCAGTTTCTAGAACTACTTAATTTAAAGAGTAGAGAAATAAGAAAAGTAGAATATAAGTCTATAAGCTTAAAAGCAACTTACAGAAAGCAAACGTCTCTATTACTAATATCAGTCATGTAATATCTCTCCTATTATCTCTATTCAGCTTTCTTCACAAATCAATCTTCTTAATCTCTTCCCTAACTTTCTTAATTATCTCTTTCACTTCTTTCATCTCTCACAAATCATCTCTCTTAATCTCTAGTCTGATTATCATCTCTATCTTATTCTTCTTAATTATTATCTTTATCTTAATCTTCTAAATTATCTTCTCTACTCTAATCTTCTTAATTATCATCTCTATTTTAATCTTCTAGATTATCATCTCTATCTTACCCTATTATATTTTCTTCTTAATCAAGCTTCATATTTCTAAATATAACTTATATTTTCTACTAATTTACTTTAATAATAACTCTTAAACGTGAATTCTCTTATATAGATAATAATCTTTAATCTCTCAGCATAATATTCCCTTATAATATGATCCCGAGACTTATTAATAATAATTCTAAGAATTCTGTAGAACTTAGTATCTTAGACTTTTATATTAGAGTTCTAAGTAATATTATTATTTATAGAAGTTCAGCCGCAGTATTTAATATAGAATGCTCTCTATAATATTATTCTGCTGTCTATATATCTTATTAAAATTAAGCGTATAAGATGAATTAAAGTTCCTGCACTTAATAATATCTTCTCTTTATTCTATTCAGTTCTATAAGTTTATTATCATTTCTAAGTAATCTTAAGTTCTTAATAATATATAGATTATAATCTCTTAAATTTATCTATTATAAATCACTCTTATTATTAAAGTTCTAATTAGCAGATTCAAATATCAGCTAATAGTAGCGCAGGAAGCGCATAATCTGATCTCTTAATAGTCCCCAATATATTATACTTATTTTCGAATCTAGAATATAAACTTATCATCTCTTTATCTAAATATAGACTAGCAACTAATGACTCTATATATACACAGGAATAGTTATATTACGAGCTTAATCTATTAGAATCTCTAATATTATATTCATCTACTAATTATTATCCGTTCATTCCGTCTAAATATTCAGATTAATAATGTGCTCATCATCTCTATTTAACTCACTCATTATTACTATTAGAACAGCTTCTTCAGTAAGTTATTCAGTATAATTTTTATTTATTAGAAAAGATTTTATATTAAAGATATTAATATTTATATTTCTATTAGATTTAGATTATAATCTTATTTAAAAGTTTAAAGCTCTTCTCTCCTCTTTCTATCTTAATATATATTATCTCATCACTCTTATATATATATCAGAAGCTTATATACTAGTTAGTATAAGACTCCCAATATTAAAAGCAGCTTGCGTGTAAGTAGATAAGAGATTTATCATATCAGAATATAATATTACAGCTTCTAGAGTATTAAGATTTTTAATTAAATTATTAACATTCATTTCTTAAAACTTCTATATAACTTTAGACTTTAAATCAAGAACTTAATAATATTATATAACTTAAATCTTTCTTTCTATAAAATTATAGATTATAGTCTGTAACTTTATAAGCTTCTATATCAGATTCGTAAGAAGTTAAAATATATTATTATTAGAAATAGATTTTTCCCGTTTTTTTATGATTTCTATATTAATATTAATCTTACTAAGTATTCTTTATATCTCTTTAAAGCTTAGATTCTTAATTATTAAAGTTAATTTTGGTTTTTAAGTTATCTTCGCTCTCTTTAATCTAATCTTCTTTTTATTATTTTTCTCGGGCATTATAAATCCTCTCTTCTCATCTTTATATTAAGTATTACTAAATACTGTTATAAACTCTACTTTCTTTTAGATAAACTTTAAGTGACTTATTTATAACTTTTCAACTTCTTCTTAAAGTAATCGCTGAGAGATTAGTGAAGACTTATAATTCTAAATAACGTCATAATTATTTACTTAAAGTCCTTCTATTTATAAAGTTATAAGATCTAATAACTTAATAAAGTCTTCATCTCCTCTCTATTTCACAATCTCTTATATATCCGCCGGCGTAATTCGGGTTTTATCATTATTATAGACTCTCTTCCTAGTAAGCCGCTCTATTATCATATATAACTCACGGCAAAAAACGCTCACTATTAAATAGTTCTGAATTCTAACTTTATTAATCTTATTAAGTATTGTTTAGTCTGTTTAATAGAGCTCATCAATAATATATTTAAAGAATATTAGATATAAATATTCTTTCTTAATAAGATTCTTCCGTGCATTTAAAAGTCTATCTTAAAATCTAATAATTCTTTCTATTACTTCTCTTATTCTCTTAAAAATCTGCATATAATCAGTACTCTTCTTATTAAAAATAGTAGAATATTTCTCTTTATTAATATTAAGAAAGTCTATAAATTATACTATATAATCTCCTATCTCTTTAAAGATCTGAGAAAGGATCTCATTCAGCTGACTTATTAATAAGATTCATCTTTCAATTAATTAAGTATAAATGTAGTTTAGAATATTAGAAAAGATTTTAAATTATAGATCTAAAACTTATTATACTACTTATCTTATTATAAGACTTAAGAAATTTATAATCTCTATATAAGAAGTCTAAGATAATTCTAACTTTCTCTCTCTCTTCTCTAAAATCTTATAAGAAGAAGGCGCGCTTATTCTTATAAGTTATAAATAAGATTCTATTAAGATTCAGTAATAATTAAGTGCTAAACCTGCCGAATTAATTATGAATTGAAGAAAGTAAAGAGTTGCGTATAATATTAAGTAAGGAGAAAGATCTAAGATGTTAAAAAGTATTTAGTATGAAATGACGAGTAGAGAAGAGTTTAATTAATAACTTGATTAATATAAAGAAGAAGAGAAGTCGAAGAATAATCTGATATTAATTCTATAAATAATAATAAGTAAATTGATTGATTAATTATAGAATTAACAGCTATATAATAAATCGTATATTATATTAACTTATAAGCTAGATCAAGAATAATATCTTATATAAAGAAGATAATAAGATGATTATAGAAGAGATAAAGAATATAAATAAAGAGACATCTCTTTATTATTATCTATTCCCGACTATTAATAGCAGTCTATTCTATCATCTAATCTAATCTATCTATCTGATTTACTCTACTAATCTATCTATTAGTCTCACTCTCTCCGCCTGATCTCACTACTATTAATATCTTTTACTTCTCCTCTCACTTCTTATCTCTAATCTATTTTCTTCTTTAAATTTATTAATAACATCTCTAAATAATAACTCTCATATCTTAAACGCGTATATTAAGTAAGAGCTTATTAAAATAAAAACTAATTAAGTTCTAATAAAAACTCTTTTTATCTATCTATTCACATTTTATCATACTTATATATAGTAAAATATTTAAATTACACTCTTTTTCTCTAATTTTTCCTTCATTTCTAACTCTTCCCTCTAATACTCATCTCTCAATCTAATTTCTTCTTATTTCTATCTTTCTAAAGATAATTAAACGCAAATCTATAATAAAAAGCTAATAATATCTATTTTAGTTATCTAAACTTACTAAGAAATAATAACTCCTATTATTAAAAGTTCATAATCTTATTAAGATCTTAATAACAATCTCTCTCCTCTTTATATTTTCTGAATCATAGTCATTACTACTCATCTCTTCTCTCTTATTCTCTATCTCTACTTCTTCTATATAATCTCCTACATATTCTTATTAAGCTTCTTAACTTATTCCGTCTTAATCATTATTATTGATTTGTTTATCTTTCTTCTCCTCTCTTAACACTCTATTAAACTCTAACTTCTTCTCCTCTCTTATATAATATCTCTTCACTTAAGCATCTATAATTAAACTTTTAAACTCTATTCTATTAAGTTTCTTAAGTCTGAAGCTCCTCTTTATCTGATTTACACTCTTTATTTAAAAAGACTTATGTTATCATGCTAAAAACTTATTCTCTCTTATCATATCTGTAATCTTATCTAACTTATATAATAGAATCAGCGTCCCCTCTTTAATCAATCTTACTCTAATCTTTCGTCTAATATTAAAAGCCTCTTTATTCTCCTCTCTTTTACGCTACTATCTAAATTAAATCTTCTTCAGATCTTTATCTCTTCTCTTAAGTTATAATCCTCTTAATATTAATAGCTCTTCTCTTATTTTCACATCTCTTTACATAAGAAAGAATTATAAAGAAATCTCCTCTTTAATTAGAAGCATCAAATCATATTTATATACTAAATAATAAGAAGTAACTTCTGTAAATAATTATATTATTACCCGATCAGTCTAGAAGATAATAGAAAGATTCTACATCTAATTACCGCGTTTCTTAATTCTTAATTTCAATAATGCATCTTTAATAAATTAATAATCTCTCTCAATTCTTCTATTTACTTATAAGTAATATAATAATATAAGAATATACTTTAATTCGTACTTCTCTATTAACTTCTTTACTATTTCTTAGAACTCAGTTCTATTATTAGAGAGAAGTCTTTTAAAACATTTAAATTAATAGATAATGCTTTATTAAAGAAATTGTATAACTGATTTAGTAGATTTAGTAATAAGAGCTTCTCTCTTTACTTACCCCGAAAAATTATATTAAGCTAAAACTAAGTACTTATAGTCTCTTACTTCCGACATTATTACTAAATCAATTCCTATCTTCTATTATAACAAGCTAACTTATATAGAATATAAGATCTCATTCTCTTAATTTAAAGCTTAAAACTAATAGACTATATAAAAATAATAGTAAGTAGTAACTTTCTTAATCAAATCCTCCCATCAATATCTATCAGCTACCCTTCTATAGATCTCTTCTCTCTTCTAATATCTACAATTTTTATATAGAACTTCAAGAATCTTCATTCTCGCATTCTTATTATCTATCACTCTTTAAAGTAATATCTTCTAAATAAATAATCCTTATAAATTATAAATCTTAGTACGTTTCTCTTAAATATTATAAACTCTTTTCTTAATAGTTCATCTAATCTTTAAAGTATTATTAATCATCTCGCAATATTAATTAACTTATTAGAGTATTCAGATTAAAAAGACTTATTCTTATCTTACTCTCTTTTCTTCTTCTTCTTCTTTATATTATATCTGAATATATTTAAATCTTTCTCATCTTCTTCAGTTTTACCTCTCTTATATAATTCCTCATTACTTACTTATATACTAACTAAATATAGTAGAGCAGTGTAAGATTAAGTAAGTGCGAGATAAGATAGTATCACCTGTATTATATCTAGCTCTTTATTAATAAACGCGTTAATATTCTCTTTCTTAACCTCTTTTTCTAATAGTAATCTTCGCGATAACTCATCTATAACTATATACTTCTTCTCTGGAATATATTAAATATTAAAATTAAATAGACTGATTCATATTATCTATTATATTACTAAGACTTCTAAAAGATCTGTAAAAGATTTATTTAGCTGCGCTACTAATATTTTCGCATTTATTTTAATTATAAACCTCATTTTATATAGATGATTCTGAAACTTTTTCAAGATTTTTAATAACTCTTTACACTCTCTCTTTTCTGTATTATACTTTCTCTTATTATTATTTTATACTTCACTCTCATATCTTAAAGAATATCTTCTTTCCTCTCCATCTTCTTATAATAAATGTTCTTCTCATCTAATCAGACTTACATCACTTCCATATAATATCTCCCCTACTCTTTTTAAATAGTTAATTAGCATTAATACTAATACAGTTATTAATGTCGTCTTTAATATATTTATTACTTCTCGCTACTCTGCTCCCTAATTAAATAACTTCTTCTTCCGAAATAATTTAAAAATAGGTAACGCAATTTAAGAAAAATCTCAAATCCAAACTTAATAGTAGACGCAAATATTAATAAATACTCGTGTCTCTATAATATTCTAATATTTTAATCATTCTAGAATAATTAAAATCTTCTTTTAATCAGAATATCTTCTATTCACATTATAAATAAAGCTCACAATTCTAAGTTCGATTATATAGAACTTACTCTTTACTTCAGTAATTATTACTTCTACTCTCTTTAAATCCGCGAGTATAGTATTAATATTTTATAAATATTTCAGTATAAATCATTAAATCTTAGAAAGCTTAGATATCTTCTTATTATTATATTAAGTTCGCGGTTCTTTAATACTAATATTATTAAGAAAGAGTCTAGCGTAAATTAGAATCAAATCTTTAAGAATCTAATTAATAACTTAAATAAACTGAGTCACTAAATTAATTATATTTTAGAGTAGAGTAGTCTAATAAAGAAGTTTATAAGTTATTATAATGACTATTATATCTCTGCTTTTCTTTACTAATCTAATCTAATTATAGTCTAAAAGAAAGTTCATATAATTATCTATTACTATTTCAGTAAACTTCTTTGAAAAATTATTTATTAAAGATAGTAAATTAGTATTCTTAATAATAATCTTGTTAATATATACTACTATATTAATTAATCAATACTTAGTATTATTCTTCTTTACTAGAAATCATAAATTTCTATATAATTTATTATAATACTTTAGAATCTCTATCTTTATTCTATTTATAATCATTTCCGCTATTATTGATTATAATATCTTAGTAATTAGAAAGTTGGCGGTCTGCTAGAGAATATGATTCATCATAATAATCTTCTATAAAGAAGTAACTTTTGAGTGAACTCTTCCTATCTCTAAAAACTTCTATAAAAGAGTCATCTTCTAATTTAACAGAATCTATATAAGAAGCTCGCGCTTCTGCGATATCAGCTCTAATCTATATTATATACTCTGCATTTACTCTAATATAAGTCTTAAGCTAACTAAGACTTATATAAACTAAGAAATAAACTACTTATTTAAGAATAAAGTAGATCTCTTCTTAAGTATTTCTATCTCTCTTTTTAGAATCTTCTTCTTCTATAATATCTTTTCTTCAGATCTCTTCTTATCAGACTTCTACACGTTTTATAATAATACTTTCTTCTTCTTTCATTTATATAACATATCCGCACGAATAGAATAATATAAATTCGCAAAAGCTGAATCAAAATAATGAGAAAGATAAGATATTAACTTTAAAATGCCAGTCTAACTGCGTTAAAACTGAAAACAAAAAACAGTAGAAAAATAATAACTAAGCAGATAGATTTTATTATACTTATATATAATAAAATATTTAAACTAATTCCCCGCATCTTATATTATACTTATTATTCTAACTTTCTTCTTCTTCTCCTCTTTCTCTTTCTTCTTCTTTATCATCTATCTTTCTTCTATCTCTACTTTAATTATTTATATAGCCGCAGTAGAATGCGTTCTTATTATTAGATTTTTCTGTCATAACGCTCCCCTTCTAACTTAAAGCCGGCTCATTTATTTAAATACTTCTTCTTCTTCTCTTCCACTAATATCTATTATCTATAAATATTCTCTCATCATCTATTTACTACTACTTCTATTCTAATAGCCTGGAATACTATCTTAGTAAGACTATTTAGCGACTTTATCAATTTCTAATAGATTCTATCAGCCTGATCTTTAATACTTAGCTGTATAATATAGAAATAGATTCTTCTCAGAATCATACTCTATTCTAATCTCTTTATTACTTATACTGAAATCTTTTATATCAGTATTTCTACTTAAATCCTCACTATCTTAATAATATCAGTAAACCTGTGAAGATATCTATTAACCTCTAATATATTTAATAATAAATTATTAGATATCAGAAGATTTAGCTTATCAGTCAGCTTTAAAAATATTATCATAACTTCTACTCTACTATTTAATAAGCAATTCATCTCCTTCTCTTTAATTCTAGCTTAAACCCGAGAACTGATAATAGTAAATAGAACTTCCTCTAAATAATTAGCCAGCTATATTATATAATTAAGAGCTTGCGATTCTAAGATCTTTACTTAAATAGCTATTATTAACAGCTGAAAATAAGAATCAGAAATTCTTCTAAATCAGATGTGCTATAAATTCTTTAAATTAACTAGAAGCTCTCTCAACTTAATCTTCACGCTAATATTCATAATTCTCTCTATTAGACTTACTGAATTTATCATATTCTTAAGAAGCTTACTAAGCGAAATCTTTAACATCTTAAAGATCTTTATAATAAGAGAAGCAATATCTTCTAAAGATATTTCTTTATTTTAAATTATATCTTGCGTTAATTCAGAATATTAAGTTAATTTAGCAGATCATTCCTATCTATCAGACTTCACAATCCTTTTATAGTTCCTATCTCGTAAGATCTTTATAGTAAGATAGCTCTTTTCTTTTCAGATCTACTATTTTATCACCTTTACTCTCTTATCTTAAACTTATTTAGCAGGCGAGTTTTCAGTTAATTATATCTATATTAACTCTTCAACTTATTATACTATAAAGATCTCTGTAAGAGTTTCCGGCTTATTCTCTCTTATATCTTAAACCTTCTCTTTAAAATCAGAATTTTCATTACTAATCATCAGATATCAAACTTCTAAAATCAAAGACTAGACTAATAATACTTTTAAGACTGCTTAAATTATAAAAACTTCTTATAATCTATATATCTCTAAAGCACTCTCTTAAAAGATTTCTAAAATAATACGTTCTCTTTTATTAATATACATCTGATTACTAAAGATTTGATTACTTAAAAGAGTATAATTAGATTTAACATGATTAGAAGCATTATAATAGAAACAAACTACTTCTTCTATATTAATTCTTATATCAGAATCCATTTTAGATGAATACACGTTATCTTCTCTTATAGAATTCTAATCTATTTATATTCGCGACTACTATACTCTAATAACTAATAAAGACGTTCCTAACTATATATTCTTAATCACTACATTAATATTTAATATCATAACTTGAATTCCCTCTATTAACTTCTCAAACTTCATCTCTAACTTACTCTTTATACTTACCGACTCTATTTTAAGATTATACTTACTTATATCTTCTTAATTAGCTTTCATCTTCTTAGTCAGATTCTACAAGCTTACTTATTATCTGATTAAATTCTTAAAAATAGCTTTAGTCTCCGCATTTAATATCATTTCTTAAGTAATCTTAAGCACTACTCTATATTTCATTATCTCTAATCTCTTTAAATCTACTTTAATAGTTCTAAGCATCTAAGAGCATATCTTCTCTAATAAAGCTTTTAGAAAGTATATTATTTATAAGAACTTATTCAGCTCTCTCTTCTTAACTAAGATAGTGAAAATGTAGATGAAATATCTATATAAACTCTTTAGATCATACTTCTCATCTCTCTTCTAATTCTTATAAGCTTCTAGAAATGCTTATATCTATATTTATTAATTCATATCTTCTCTTTTATACTCTCTTATTAATAACTTCTTTAATAGCTTCTAATCTCTTTTCTTAAAGCCTTTCATAATCTTCACATATTTATTTATCTGCGGCTCACAATATCTTAATAACTTCTTATATTACACAGCACTTAAAATAACATGATACTCTTTATATCTCTTATATCACTGAAATGATGTATTACGCTTTAAGAAATAGCGTTCCCGCATTTTAGCGTTAAAATTCACTGCAGTCTTGGCAAAAAGAACTTCAAAATTTAACGTCACTCAATTATAATATTTCATCTTTGATTGCCCGCATTAGACTGAGTATTTTAGTTAGAAAGCTAAAAATGATATTATTAGATAGCTTATAAAATTC